>ERZ826016.152-NODE-152-length-85520-cov-8.512467_pt1 | contig 85520 bp, 122 predicted proteins | sample MGYA00519872_ERZ826016 | MGnify/ENA primary metagenome ERZ826016 (study PRJEB31778, sample SAMEA3449218) | human gut metagenome | biome: human gut; feature: human-associated habitat; material: faeces | place: United Kingdom | collected 2010/2012 ... | reverse complement strand
AATATCCTGAAATATGCAAAGGTGATTATATTATTATTCCACTATATCATCCTGTCGCACAAATTAAAAAGAGTGAACAATTAGAACAATATAAAAGAATATGGAAATATATTGATTAAATATTAAAGGAGTGTGTTATAAGTGAAAATTATAACTGTCTGTGGTAGTCTAAGATTTTATAAGGAAATGATGGAAATAACAGAAAAAATGGAATTACAAGGTAATTGCATGTTAGTGCCTATATATAATCCTTCAAAATCAAGTAAAGATGACTTTACTGAAGAAGAAGCATTAATGTTAGATAAAATGCATAAAGAAAGAATAAAATTATCAGACGCTATTTTAGTTGTAAATGTTAATGATTATATAGGTAGTAGCACTAAAAGTGAAATCGAGTTTGCTAAATCATTAAATAAAGAAATAATGTATTATACTGATTTAATAAAATAATTTTTAACAAATATACAAAGGTGAAGTATGACTAATTTTTTAAAATGGTTAAGTATTTTATCTACTCGAGAGTGGGCTACAATAATTTGGATTTTGATTTTATCAGTATATATATTAATTAATAAGAAAACAAGATATTCTGCCCTAGACGTTATTAAAATATTATTTGGAAAGAATTTAATAAAAATATGGATAATAACTTCTTTATATGTGATTTTAATAACATTATTATTTTCTAAAACGTCAATATGGGATAATTGTTACATAAAGGATATTATTATATGGTATATAACATCAGGAGTAATATTTTGTTTTAATGCAGCATCTAGGGAATCTGATGAACAATATATTTGGAAAGTATTAAAAGATAATTTAAAGTTTACAATTGTTATAGAGTTTTTTTATAGTACATTTACATTTAAACTTTGGGTTGAGTTACTAATTATTCCTATTATTACATTCTTAGCAATGGTAGATGCTGTTGCTGAAAGAAAAGAAGAATACAAAATTGTACATAAGTTTATGCAAACAATATTTGTAATTATTAGTATTTGGTTCTTTTATGAAACTTTTAAACTTGGATTAAGAGAGTATAAAGAATTAAATGTTTTGAATACTTTTATAAGTTTCATGATTCCAATTGTATATTTAATATTAATTATACCATTAGAATATTTAATAGAGTTGTATTCAAAATATGAAGTACTATTTATTAGAATATTTTTTAAAAATAATAAGGATAAAAAAGCAACTAGAAAAAGGAAAATATTAATAATTAAAAATTGTGGTTTATCAGTACATAATGTGATGTTATTCCAAAAAAAATACTGTAGTAGAATATATGTAAAAATGTCTGATGATGAATTTATAGCATTAATAAATGAGTTTAAAGAAGAAAAAATGACAAAATGACACTTGTTTGAGGCACCATCAGTAATATTGTCATCTTGTCATAAAAAAGGTAGTTAAGAAATATCTCAACTACCTTTTCAACTACCAAGAATTTAAAATTCTTATAATATTTAGTTATTTTATTTACTTTTAAATCCTTTTAAATAAACGCAAAAGTATTTATATAAACTTTGAAGTACGTGAATTCTAACCGCCCCCTGAAGAGAGCATTTAACCGTGCTCTCATTTTTTGTGCCCATTTTATAAGGGTTTGCGGGCATATGTAAAATTGAAAATAATTCTTGGGAACAACTTGGGAACAATTTTTGTTAAAATTGCATGATTATTGCAGACTTTTAAGAGATAAAGTAGTATAATTAAATCATAGAGTTCTATACAATTTAAAGTATAGAATTTTTCTTTTATAAGGAGGATAAAATGTTATATGGTGAAATTAAAGAATATCTAGAAACATTTATTGAATGTGATACATTAAACGAAAAATTTGATTATTCTATAAATAACGAATCATCCCCTGATATTTATTTAAAAGAATTAAAAAAATTTAATAATACTTATAATTCGTTTTTTATGAATAAGGGAAGATTGGTATTTATGATTAACAATTATGAAATAATCTTGCGAGAAGAAGATTTAAAGCAAATATTAAAATTATTTCTATTTTATAAAAAATCAAATTCGGATAACTGTTATTTAATTGCTGAGTTTCTACTAAGCTATTTTAATACTATAAATAGTAAAGAATATAAAAAGAATGTTAGCAACTATAAAGAAATAAAAGATACATTTAAAAAGATTATTTTAAGCAATAATGAAGATAAAAATATATTAAGTACATTTAAACAGATGTCATTTAAACTTTATAATAAAATAATAGATTATGGTGCACATAAAGACAATTTTTTTCTTGGAGATATTTTAGAACGAGCTTGTATAAATTTTAACAATGATAAATTATTAAAAGCCAAAATAATAAAAAAGTTATTAGAAAATAATGTGTATCCATCTAAAGTGATATTGTATGATGAAAGTATAAAAGAAAATTTTAAATATTATAAAAAATATTTGTTAGATTATGAAAACTATTCCATTTATAGTAGATTTCCTGATGAAATGCTTTATATATTAGATAAAAATGGATTGTTAAAGAATAGCATAATTAAATTAATAATAAACAATATTGTTGATAGAACAAATATGTTACAAGAAAAGTGTGATGATGAGCATGAAAATTTTATTCAAATAATATCAGAAATAGATTATTTAAAATCATTTTTGAATAATGCCTTAAATAGATTAACTATGCTATCATGTTGTCACAAAAAGAAGATACATGAATGTTTAATTAATTTATTGTATATGAAAAGAGTTTTGGTATCTGATGAAGATAGAATTAATTCTCAAATGCAAGAGTTTAAATATGAACAAGTTATTCCTAATGGTAAAATAGAAGAATTTGTAAATGCTGTAAATGATAATATAGCAGTATTATATTCATCTTCGGTATGTAATTTTGAAAAAGAATTAGAACAATCCTTAAATACTTATGCAAAATATCCAATGTCTTATGTTTTTAGCTCTTATAATATTGATTCAGATTCGCAAACGTATTTAAAATCGGAGGATGGATTTGTTGATAGTGTATTTATGAATTATTATGATGAAAAAGGGAAAATATTTACAAACAAAAACACGAATTTGCAAAATATTTTAACTAAAGGATATTATATTCAACTTATTAAATACCTAAAGCAGCAATTTATTTCTTATCAGCAATATATAATTTCATTTTTTGATTTAAAAGAGGGTAAAAGATCACTAATTGATAAATTAATTAAGCAGGGAAATTTTAAACTTTATAATGATTATGTAATACTGGCATTAACTGTTATTCAAATAGAAAATAGTATAATCGATTTATTAAAAATAAAAGATAAAAATATAACAAGCAATGGCTTTAATAACTTAAATGAGCTAGCTAAGGAATATACTAACGATGATTTCAATTTTAATGGTCTAATGTATATTAATTATATACTTTATGAAAAACATGGATTAAACATTAGAAACAATATAGCTCATGGAAATTATTTCGGAAAAAATATAGATATTCAAATATTAACTACTATTTGTGCCATAATGTTTATAAATGGATTATTACGAAAGGAAAGGTCAAAAAATGATTAGAATTAAGAATAGTGATTTTATAATAATATTTGAAAATGATAAAACAATTTCTAGAATTGGAAAAATTGATATGAATGTTATAAATGATAATTCAATATATAGCTTATATTATAAATTTCCATTAATTGAAAGAATAATTTTAGAAATATATAGATTAATTCCAAGAACTAATATCGAACAATATGAGCAAGGTACCATGAAAACAATAAATTCTATAATCAATAATAATAAAAAAATAAATATAATTTATCCTGAGTTAAAAAAGATGATAGATAATTATTTTAATGAATCAGATGATTCTCCAAGAAATGTTTTATTTCATCCGAGAGGTAACGAAACAATATCAGTTACAGTTAATTTTGAAGAAATTAATGAAATAATTGCCAAATTATTAGGATTACTTAATCATGTTATTGAAGAATATAAAATATCGTCTTTGCCTAGAATTAAAAAAATATAAAAATAACCGAGAAATTAATTCTCGGTTTTATTATTATCTAAATTATCTATTACGGCAACTACTTCATCTAAAGTACTTGTAAATAGGTGTGAATAGGTTTTTAAAGTTTCTTCTACTTTTGTATGGCCTAAGTATTTTGCTACAACTTGAACATTAGCTCCTTTATTAACTAAAAGAGATGCACATGAATGTCTGAAATCATGTAATCTAATCTGTTTAACATTCGCTAATTTACAGTTAACATTTTTATGATTAGTAAGTGTATTGCTACATACAGGAAGCATGTCTTCAGCAACAAAGAAATTATCATTGAATCCTGGTATCTTTTCTGCCTCGTTTTTCACCATTTTAAGGTCATTTGTGAGGACTTGTGGCATTTTTAATATTCTTATACTACTTTTGTTTTAGGAACCGAGAATCGCCAATTTTTAACGGAACCACAACGGTCATTAATTTGCTTGGAGATACTTAAAGTTCTATCTTTAAAATTGATATCTTTCCATTGTAATCATCTAAGCTCTCCACGTCTTAATCCACAGTAATATAATATTTCAAAAATACCAATCCATTTGATATCAGTTTCAACATAAAGAAATTGTTTGAATTCTTCATAAGTAAAAAATAATTGCTCTTTAGGAAATTCATTAGGATCATTAAAGTTATACATTTTAGGATATACCTTAGCAAAGTTAAACTCATGCCAAGCAGTAGCATAATTCAAAATAGTTTTTAATAATTTATAAATGTCATTTTTTGTTCTTGTAGCAAGATGTGTACTATTTATTTCATCATGCCATCTTTCAAAAGTAGGGTAGTTAAAATCTTTAAGTTTAACTTTATATAGTGATTTTAAATAAGGTAATTTGTTGTTATAACCATATAATGTATTCTCTTTAACTTTATCTTTTCTAAAATCAATAAACATCCTAATCATTTCTTCAAAAGTTACATTATTAGTATTCTCATATTCTCTTAGTTTTAATTTGAATTCAAACTCAGCATCTTCTGCTTCTTTTTTAGTTGCATATCTACCTGATTTTTTAGTCTTATGAGTACCATTAATATCTTCATATTGAGTCTTATAAAACCATATCTTACCATCTTTAATAGGCCTATTATCTTTATACACACCCATATAAAAATTCCTTTCTACAAAGGAAATACTGTTAAAAACTTGTAATATTATATAAAAATGGTATAATTAATTTAGGAAATCCCATTACATTGTATTTATATAATGTTTATTTGTTTAAAGTTTCTCAGACTCTAACAAAACGGTATTTCTGATTGATCTCGTATTCCAGTACGAGATTTTTTTTATATATTTTTAGAAACTCTTATAGCCTTATGAGGTTGTGTAGCACTTTCTGTGAATTCTTTCTTTGTATAAAATTTAGGCAAGATTGACTTTGAATTGTTATTATTAAGTGGTGCAACTAAGTAGCCATCTTTTTTTACATAAATATGAATGAATAACCAATAATCAAATTCTTTTAATTTAACTAAATAATCTCCATCTTCTTTAATTAATTTATTATTTAGGAATTCAACTAAAACGGTATCACCAATATCATATTTAGGTGACATTAGATCATCAACAACATCAAACATTAAATATCCTGTTTCTGGTGTTAAGTATTTAGTAGAAACCCATTCGTAATCGACAGGATGAATAATCCAATCTTCAGAGCCAATATCTATTACTGATATCTTGACTTTTTTTGATGATTGCTCAGGTTCAAAACCATTGTCATTAATTAGTGAATCACCATCAGTTAATTGTTCAACAGTAGTTTCTAAATAATTAGCAAGTTTTCCTAATTCAATTTCACTTGGATAAGTTCTTGCTCTTGTCCAATCACATACCTTTGTATAAGATAGTTTAAGATCATCAGCAACATTCTTTCTTGATATTTTTTTATAGTCTAATAATGCTACAAGATTATTAGCTAAGACTTTTCTCATTTCTACTTTATTCATGTTTGCTACCTCCAATATCATAATAAAATATAATGATAAATTTGTCAACACAAAAGTAAAGAAAAATGATAAAAATGATAAAAAGATATTTACAAACAGAAATGTTTATTCTATAATGGAGAAGAAGATAGGAGGAGGTGAAAAAATGAAAATAACACTTAAAGCATTAAGAGTAAATTCCGGATATACAATAGAAAAAGCCAGTGAATCATTAGGAATCAGTACAGTTACATTAAGAAGCTATGAAACTAAAAAAACTATTCCTAATATGGAAATGTTAAATAAAATGTTAAAACTGTATGATGCTAAATTTAGCAAATTTGAATATTCAGCAAAAGATAATGCATTAGTATTAAATTAGAGTCTGAGAAGCTTTAAAGAGATAAATATTATATAGAATACAAAGGAGGAGATTTTCAAATGCCAAAAAGACGAAAAATACTAACAAAAGAAGAAATAGAAAAAATAGCAGAATATCAATGGGCTAGTATTAAAGACATAATGGATATTGGTGCTATTGGTAGAAACAAAGCAAGAGAAGTATTAAATGTAATAAGTAATCAATTTTATGATGGAAAGTCAAAAGTGCAAAATGGCTTAGTTCCAATGAATATGGTTCTTGATTATTTTAATATTCATAATTACAAGCATGGTGAAACAATAAATGGCTAGAAGAAGAATGTTTAGTCTTGATATAGTTGACTCAGATCAATTTACTGATTTACCTGCTACTGCAAGATTACTTTACTATGAATTAGGGGTTAGAGCAGATGATGATGGATTTATAGGTAATCCAAGAAAGATAACAAGAGTTGCTGAATGTTTTGAAGATGATATAAAAATATTAGAAGATAAAGGATTTATTTATATGTTTGATTCAGGAGTTTTAGCTATACGAAATTGGTTAGCCAATAATCAGTTAAGAAATGATAGATACCATGAAACTTATTTCAAAAATGAAAAAAGTATGATTGGAGTTAATCTAAACAATAAGACTTATTATTTATATGATGATAGTGGGTTGCCAGATGGTTTACCATTGGTTGCCTTAGATGAGATAAGAAGAAAAAAGAATAATGAAGAAGAGGAAAAAGAAGAAGAATTTAATTCAGAACAACAAAAAGAAGAAGAGTATAATTCTTTTGATACCTCTGGCATTGATCCTCAAACAATAAATCAATTTGAATTGCTATGGAAAAAATATCCTAAAAGAGTTGGTAAAAAAGAAGCTCTATATTATTATAATGAAGCAATAAAAAAGGGAGAAACATTTGATATCATAAATCAAGGATTGGATAATTATATAGAATATTTAAAGAGCGAGGACACTCCTGATATTATAATAAAAAACGGTTCTAATTGGTTTAAGGGTGAATGTTGGAATGACGAATATGAAGTATATTACAACAACATTGACTTTCCATTTTAGGCATCCCCCCGAGGAATAGCTCTTTTTGTTTAAGTAAATTTACAGACCGACCTGCCACCTAAATACACACAAACATAAATTTTCCGTGAGTTTTTTGGAAAACAAATCATTTATAAAACAAAACAAAATCAAAAATAAATCAAATAAAAATCAAAATATAATCAATTTGAAATCAAATAATAATCAATGACCTCCTAAGATAAGGATAAGAATAAGGATAAGGAAAGAATATATATTTTTATTGTATTATTACTACTACAATAAAAAAAGAGATTAGCAATCACTAATACTCAATTATTTTGAAGTCCAATGGATCCTCACTTATTATTTCTAATGAATACTTTAATCTGAGTAGTTTAATTACTTCAGTTTTCATTTTTTTATAATTTTTACATGACAGATTAAATGTATCAAAAGCAGAATTAAAATGTTGTTTGAAAGTTGCTTCCCACATAGCATTTCTATAAAATGAACTAGCAATATAAAATGCTATTACTTCTGGTACAACATATTCTTCCAGATAATTATCATAGTTTTCATAAAAAGGATCAATGACCTTTTCACATTCTTCATCACTTATATCTTCATCTGTGCATTTTCTAATCATATCTATCCTCCAATCCTTGTATTAATCACTCTAAAATTGTTTTTTTGCAACAAATTTATATTGAAAAATCAAAAAATGCATAAATATATGTTATAATTTTATTATAAGAAACTTATTTTGTGATGGAGTGGTAGTATGTATAATGAAATTTTAGATATATATAGGGATAGAATAGATGACTTTTTTAAGAATGTACCTACATTTGAAAACCAGTTAACTTATGATGATTTTAATGATGGATGTTTCGATAAGATGTATAAAGAAAACAATATAGAAGATCCTAAAAAAGTCAAGGAATTAAAAGAAGAAATTCCACAATTAAAGGATATGTGTAAAAAATGCGGTACATATTTTATGAATCCAAGAAATAAAAGTCATGTTAAGTATGATGTCATAATGGGCCAATTTTTTGAAAATATTTTAATAGATTATTTTACTGATCACTTAAAGATAAAAGCAACTCACGGAGATAAAAGCAATAAGAAATATCCTGATTGTATGATTTTGGGAAAAGATAAAGGAATATTGGCTTATTTTGAAGTTAAGTATCATTGTGCTCCTTTTATTTCTGCAATTCAAAAGATTAATAGATATTGCTATGAGGGTAGTGCTACTCTTGACAAAGCAAAAATTGAAAGACAACTTGAAATTATTGAATCTGATATCGAGAGACCTGTTTTTTATATTCATTGGATAGATTATCCATGTGTAAAAGGAATATTCTTTGAAACAAGTGAACAGGTTAAGGAAACGCTTATAAATGAGAAAGTATTTGAAAGGCAGGAGAGAGAGGGAGATTTAGAAAAAAATCCTCAATCTGTATATAAAGAAAAAATATATTCTAAATTTTTAGAAATGGGTACATTAGAAGAGTTGGTTTCTATCATAAAGGATATGCAAAAAAATGGCGTTAATATGAATTAGGAGTGATAAAAATGAATTATGATGTTCATGGGAAAAAATTACCAATTCCATCTTTTTTTCAAGTATATAATTATGGTGGAGGTAATGGGGATAAGGATAGAGAAATAGTTTATGCTGAACTAACAGGAGATACACCAGCATTAATAAATTACTATTATATAAATAATAATATTCCACATTCTTTTCAAAGTCACGCATTTGATGATCTATCCGGTTATAGTAAAATTGGTGATGTGTATAATGATATTAGAAACATGTTGATAAAAAAAGGTGAGATATATAACGGATATAAGCCTAAAAAATACGATTTTAATTCTAAAGTATTTCTACTTGATTCAGGTGCATTTAACATTGTTAAATATGTAGCAAAAAAAGTAAACTACAAATTTGATAAATTTATTGATGAATTAATTATTCAAATGAAAGAATATTATAACTTTGCTAATAATTTAAAGATTGATATTGTTGTATCTTTTGATTTAGGTGGAAAATATACTGAAAAAGACGGCGAAGGTTCCGATGTTGAACTAAAGAAATTCTTTAATTCTATGAATGCTGATGAAGTTAATAATATATTGTTAGAAGAAACAATAAAATATTTAAAAGAAAATCCGGATTATTATCCAAATGTGTTGGCAACTATTCATGGTGATTTGCAGGAAGATTATAAAAAATGTACTGAGTTCGTTTTGTCTTTGGAAAAAAAGCATAGTTACAAATTTTGGGGATTTGCATTAGGTGGTATCGCAAGTTATAAGAAACTCGATAAAAGTTGGTATAAGGATATAGATTTTAATGAAACAGGAAAAAAAGATTATATATCTACTGTTGGTCCTGCTAGGGCTGCAAAAATTGTACGTGAATTAATAGCTGACAACAGACCTATTCACGCATTAGGTTGTGGAGGATATCCTAATATTGCAACTAATTACTTTAGTGGTGCTACTTCTTTTGATGCTGCTTCTCCTGTTAGAAGAGTAGGAGATGGTAATGCAAAATCTACTAAATATGTCTTTTCTACTACTTCTCCAGCAGATGCAAAGTTTAGTAAATATTTTGTAGGTGGAATAAATTCAAACAATACACTTAGAAAAGAACCATGTCAATACGTTGATATAAATCTTGTTGACGATAAAATGGATTTGTGTGGTTGTGATGTTTGTGAAGAAGCCAATAGTGTTAATAGGATAAAAAAATTGTATTCAATTAAAGATACTGATAGCGAAGCAAACTATTTTAGTAGACAATTAATGGGACTTCATGCAGTTAGACAACATAGAAAACTATGTGAGGTAATCTCTAATTATTCTTCAATTCAGGATTTTTGCAAAGATTATCCAAATGATTTGAATTTAGGATTAGTTATTATTTTTGAGCAATTATAAAAAGGCAGTGTTTCTGCCTTTTATTTGTCTATTTTTAGATTCGATATAGCATTTAAAAATGCTTGTTTTTTTTCCTCATCACTTTTATATTCGTCAAATACAGATGCAGGAATATTTCCTTCAGTAGCTAATCTTCTTTCACATTCATTTTTGTATTTAGTATCTAATTCAAAGCCTATCGCTTTTCTATTTAGAATCTTTGCAGCTACTAGCGAAGTTCCACTTCCAGCAAAAGGATCTAATATTGTATCTCCAACATTGCTACTCATTTTTAATATTCTAACAATCATAGGTAATGGATAAATTGTGGGATGTGTTAAATCTAGTTTTTTCTTAGTCATATTATTAACTCTATCAAAGTACCATACATCAGTTGGGTTTCTACCAATTCCGCCAACTAATCTTTTATCATTTTTTGTAATATATGGTATTCTTATTTCATCTAAATTAAAAATATAATTGTTTAAATCTTTTACACCCCATACAATATTTTCATATCGACCGGATAATCTATTCGTACAGTTTTGCATATTATTAAAAGTCCAAGTTATTATATTTCTAATTTTGAAATTATTATCTTTCATAATATCGTAGCCTATGTAAGGTAAGGGTAGAATCTCTTTATCGTTTCCTAATGGTATAGGGGATAAATTTAAGAAAAAACTTCCGTTTGGTTTTAATACTCTATAGATTTCTTTGGTGACATCATTAATCAATTCTTTCCATTCTTCTAATGATATTTTATCGCTATATTTACCATACTTTTTTCCAATATTATATGGAGGAGAAGTAACTACTAATGTGACTGAATTATCAGGAATAGTTTTTAATAATTCTCTACAATCACCGAACTCAATTCTAATATTCTCGTTCATCTAATAACTCTCCTTTCTGTATTTTTTTTAATCTGTTTTCTGATATTTCAATATATTCAGGTACAATTTCATATCCAATATAATTTCTATTTAACTTTTTTGCTACAGCTGCAGTAGTTCCTGAACCCATAAATGGATCTAAGACAATATCATTTTGAACGGTTGAACAACCTATTATTCTTTCAATTAATCTTTCTGGATATTGCGCTGGATGTTCAGTTCTTTCTTCAAAATTACCAGATACCATAGATATTTTCCATACATCGCTAGGATTTTTTAATTGGCTTTTATACCTGTCTGGTCTGTAGTTTAAAGCTGGTATTTTAACTGCATCTAAATTAAATTTATAGTTTTCTTTATTTTTTGTAAACCAAAAAACATATTCATATCTAGGAGCAAATCTTTTATTAGTAGAACCGCCCCAATCAAAATTCCATATTATAATATTTTTTAAATACATATCCTCAAAAAAGTCTTGAATCCAAAATGGTGGAATAATTATTCCGTTATTATATCTATTTTTAATGTTTATAAAAATTGAACCATCTTTTTTTAATACACGTTTACATTCTGAGAAAACTTGCCTTAACATTTTACGATATTCTTCTTCTTCTAAGTTGTCTTTGTATTTAATTCCTTTACTTGCTGTAATTTTACCCTTATTAGTTTTATTACCATAATTAATGTTAATATTATAGGGAGGAGATGTGACAATCATATTAACAGATTCATCATTGATTTCTTTCATAGATTCACTTGATTTTTGGTATATAATGTTTGTCTTCATTTTTTTCTCCTTTCTCACCATAATCTATTATACCTTAAAAAAACGAAAGGGTCAACATGTATTCACAAAAAATCAAAACTTTTTTAAAAAATTTATTTTTAAAAGTTCATTTAATTATTGATTTGCTGTATGATATAATATTAACTGATCAGGAGGTTTTTATATGAAGGAATCAAGAGTCATTATAATAATTTTGGCAATAATGGGGATAGTATTAATTCCTTTTGGTTTTCTTTTAAAACTATTAAGTTTAGATGGTGAATTATGTATTAATATAATTACAAATTTAGAATGTGGGGTTATTGTTGGTTTAGTAACAGCTATATGTCAGTATTTTATGGCAAAAAGACGTATTATAAATTCTGTGTATAGTTTATATTTTGAATTATATACTACATATTATACTGTTAGAAATAAAGAATTTTTACACCATATTAATACACTTACATTCTTTAATAAACTTACAGAACTTTCTTCAAAGATTAAAGATTCTTTATCTGAATATCATGGCTTTTTCAAGAAGAACGATTCAATGTATATGATAATGAATCCACAGATTAATATGGGTGAAAACTATAAAGCAGAAAAAATGATAAAGACATTAGTTAAATGGTTTAATGAAAAATCAGTTGATAAAAGTATTGAACCATTTATAAAGGAAGTAGAAAATATATTAAAAAATATTGATGAAAAAAGATTTAATGAAGATAAAGAACAAATGATAAAAATGTTTAACTATATTTGGAAATAACTACTGGATGAGTTTTATATCTCATCCTTTTTCTTGGGAACAAATGGGGAACAACTACATAGAGCAAGATAGGTAAAATAGGGCTATTTACGAGAAATATAGCAAGTGATAAATCAATAATAATGAAAAATATGACAAAAAAATAGGGTATTCTTTTTCCCCCTGAAGAGACGCTATGGCGTCTCATTTTGTTTGTTTATAAGGCCTCAAGGTCTTTTTATTTTGTTTTAGGTGGCAATTAGGTGGCAAAGTATGTTTTTTATAAAGAAATTATGATATAATTATAATAGCTGTTTAAAACTATAATTATTATTATAGTTTTTTTGTTTGGAGGTAAAATTTTATGAACAATATTATTTGGACACTTATTATATTAGCAGGTATATTCTTACTATCAATACTATACTTTAGATTTTATAAAGGGGACAAAATAAACAAAATACTTATCTTTTTAGTGGTATTAACTATAATAGGCGCAGTAATGTTTTTAGTGTGGTTTCCAAGTGAAAAATGGAATAATGAAAATTATTTTCTAGGAATTGCCCAAATGGTTGGTGGATTATTTACTGTTATTGGTGTCTATTTCACAGTTAAAGAAGAAGAAAAAATGAGAAAAATAGATAACAAGAATGCTTATAATAAAATAAAGGAACAATTACGATTAGAAAATCTTCCAGTATTGAAATTTAGATGTGATAATGAAGAAAAGTCTTGCGGTGGTGGAGTAGTTTACTATGTTGATTGTGAAGCTAATGATGATAATTATAAAGTACAACTGAATATAGAAATAAAAAATGTTGGATTAGGTTCAGCGCAAAATATTTGGTTTCAAAAAATTATAGGAATAGAAAATGATGGTAGCAAAAGTGGTATAGAAAACCAAATAATAGAACCTAAAGAAACAATAAATTATACTATGTATTTTGAATTTCCAAAAAAAGATACAGAATTTTACAAGAGACTAACTATTTTGGTATTTTATGATGATTTATTAGAAAACAAATATATGCAAAAGTTAGATGGAAGTTTATCAATTTCATGGTGTGAGAGTGATGGAAGACGTGAATATCATCCTAATGCATTTGTATCGGTTAATGAAAAATATGTAAAAATAGGAACTGATTTTAAATATGAAATTCCACAAAAAATTATTGAAGACGAAATTAGTAGAATTGAGTATGAAGAAAAACAAAAGAAAATTATCGAAACTATTCCTGAAAAATCTAAAATTGATGAAATTGTGGGAGAATATTTTAAAGATCGAAACAATTTTTTTGGCATAGTTAGGAAGTTCTTTAAAACTGTTGACTTTCAAGGAGGTTCAGGCGGAATTGATGATTATAAATTGGTAAGAAAGAATATTTATGATGTTACTATTGTTGACGAAATTGGAGTAAGTAGAAAAGAACAAATAAAATGTGAAACAATATTAAGAGTAAATATAAAGACAGAAGAAATAAGATGTATAGATAAAAGGGTTGTTAAATCAACATTAAATATTAAAAAAAGAGAATTAAATAGATTTAAGAAATACCTAAATAAAGAAGTAAAGCAAATCAAAAAACTTGAGAAAGAGATTTATATGTAATAAATTATTTAATAATTATAATTTTTTTAGGAGGTAACATGAGTTCAAAAATATCTGGTATATGTCATATATGTGGTAAAGAAACGGAATTAACTTTCGAACATCTTCCGCCAAGAAAAGCAAATAATAACAATAGAGCTAAAGCAATTGTTGGAGATGAATTAACAAAGTATATAGCTGGGAATGATAGACCTTGGGATTTTTCGAGTTGTAAATATAAAGATTTGCAAAAGGGGATGGGATTATATTCACTTTGTCAAGAGTGTAACAATAATACAGGAACAAACTATGCAGATGAATATATAAAGTTTGCTAATACAATTGGTTATGCTATAAATAAAGAGAAGATAGATGAATCAGCAGAAGGTTTTACTATTTACTTAAAAAATTTCTATGTATTAAGAATAACTAAGCAAATATATGCAATGTTTGCTTCTACATTGCCAGATTTATATATATCAAATCGACCACAATTACAGAGATTTATATTAGATAAGAATTATAATGATGTTGATTGGAGTAAGTTTAGATTAAGTGTATATGCTATGAAAGAAGGTATAAATGGGTGGACTGGAATAATGTCATTTGCAATGCAAGAAAAAGATAAAATTGAAGTGAGATGTATTGCAGAATTGGCTTTGTATCCACTTTGTTTTGTGTTGGAATTTGATCCAATAGGCGAATGTGAAAATACCGATATTACTTATATAGCGGATGGATTGAAATATGATACTAAATGCAATATCAATTTACCGTTATATTATAGAAGCAAAAATAGTTTTTATCCATTTGACTATAGAACAAAGGATAAAATAGAAGAAGATATGGTAAAGAATAAGAAAAAAACAATAGAACATTATATAAAGTTACTAAAAGAAAAAAATATTGATTCAAAGGAAGCAGAAGATTATTTTAAAAAATATATAAACAATGAAATAATCCTTGGTGAATTATCAAATAAAATATACGAAATAATAGATAAAAGTAAAATATGTGAATAGTTTGTTTTAAAGGTAGTTTGTTCTAGGTAATAAAAACTATTAACAGTATCTAAAATAGTAGAGAAAATGGTTGAAAATAAGTTTCAGTGTTTAATTTTAATATTCTAAAAGAAAATATTAAGAACTAGTTGGCAAAACAAATTGAATATGTTACAGTAAGACTACAATCAAACTTTTGAAAAACAAAAAAGAAGAATTAATTTTAAAGGGAGGTAATAAAAATGGAAGCAAGTAAAATAAAAAAAGCATTAGTAGAGCAAAAAAATATTGGCTTATCTGGTAATCTTTATCATAAGACTCAACTTGATTTTACTTATAATACAAATCATATTGAAGGATCTACAATAACCCCTGATGAAACTGCAAGTATCTATGATACAGGAACGATTTTAACGAGCAAAGATAAGGTTATTGTTTTAAAAGATGCTACTGAAACAAAGAATCATTTTACTTTATTTAAATATATGTTAGATACTATTGATGATAAACTAACCGAAGATATGATAAAGAAATTTCACTTTATCTTAAAAGATGGAACTTTAACTTATAGTGAAAAAGAATGGTTTAATGTTGGTGAATATAAAAAAAAGAAAAACTTTGTTGGTAATATTACAACATCCTCACCAAGTAATGTAGCAAATGATATGAAAGAGTTATTAAGTTGGTACGATAAAATAGATAAAAAAAGGCTTGAAGATATTATTGAATTTCATGTTAGATTTGAGCGCATTCATCCTTTTCAAGATGGAAATGGTCGTGTTGGAAGAATGATAATGTTTAGAGAATGTTTGTATAATGACATAATGCCTTTCTTTATTGAAGATAGAAATAAAGATTTTTATATAAGAGGTATTAAAGAATATCAAATAAATAATGAAAAAGGATACTTAATTGATACTTGTTTAAACAGTCAAGATAATTATGAAAAAATGGTTAATTACTTTTTAGAAGATAATGAATAATAATTAAATGTCATTAATGTCATAAAATATAGGTAAATATGTAAGTAGAAAAAATAAATGAATATAGAGATAAAAAGAGTAAAAATTTTTGTAACAATTCCATTAGAAAATGTGGAATAAGTAAGAAATGCAATGTGTGAAGTAGGAGCAGGAATAATTGGAGATTATACTTATTGTACTTCATCTACAAAATCAATAGGAACTTTTATGCTAAATTATAATGCTAATCCATACATTGGTGAAAATAATAAGTTGGAGTTTGTTGAAGAGGAAAAGTTAGAATTTGTTTGTGATATAGATAAAGTTAAAACGGTAATATCTAAATTAAGAGAAGTTCATCCATATGAAGAACCAGCAATAGATATTATTCCATTACTCGATGAAGTAAATTTTAATTAAAAGATACTAATATTAATTATGATAAAATAATTTATAACTTTGATAAAGCAAAAGTTTGTGAAGATGAAAAAAATAGATTAATTTAAAAATAAGAAACATATAAAGGAGAAAATTAATAATGATTGAATATAGAAAAATAGATATTACAGACAAAGATAATCTAAAAAATTTGATTGATATAGTTCTAAATGGATTAGAAAGAAAAGAATTCTTTATTCCTTTTACTGAAGAAGAAATTGATATGATGTTTGATAGTTCTATAGCAATAACTTATGGAGCTTATGATCATAACAAACTAGTTGGTACTGCACAATTATATTTAAGTGAGAATTATGTTAGTGAAATAAAAAAAATATTAGAATTAAAGAATAGTAAAGTAGCAGAATTAGGTGGAGCACTAGCCTTAGAAGAATATAGAAATAAAGGTATAATTAAAAATTTGCTTTCAATTCTAATTGAAGAAGCAAAAGATAAAAATTATGATTATTTAGTTGCAACAGTACACCCAGAAAATATTGCTTCCAATAAAGCTGCTTTATCGACTAATGCTAAAATTGTTAAAACAGTTAATTTAGGAGAATATTTACGAAATATATATTTATTAGAAATATAATATAGGAGGTATAAATGAAAATATTATATACTGCCTTTAATGGCAAATCTAATTCTTCAAAAATTTTACTAGATAATATTATTGTAGAAGAAGATAATAAATTATATTTAAAAAATAGCTTTAAAACGAGTGTTGAGCAATTAAGCAATAAACTAAAAAAAGATAGGTATGATTTAATTATTTCTTTTGGACAAGCACCAATAGATAAAGAAACGATAAAAATTGAAACAAGAGGAAATGGTATTGACTATTTTGAAACAGATTATGATTATAATAATTTAAAAAAACTATTTGAGAAAAATGGTTTTAATGTCGTTATATCTAAAGATGCAGGAAATTATCTTTGTAATAACATTTATTATAATGGACTTAAATATATAAGAGAAAATAATTTGAAATGTAAAATGATTTTCGTACATATACCTCAAATTGATAATATAAATGATATTAAGAAAATATCTGCTATTTTTTAAAATAGATAAAGTCAAAAAAATTAAATCAATGAAAATTGGAAAGTGAATTATAATGGGGTGAATAATATATGAAACAAGATGAAAGTAAAATAAATAGAAGCATAAAAATATATCCGTTATTTGCATCATTTACAGGAGATTTAATCTTTTTTGTACCAATTGACACATTATTTCTAACATTGGCAAAGGGATTAAATGCTAGTCAAATAACTGCAATGACAATGATTTCATTAATAATGTGTATAGTTTTTCAAAAGGTAATATTATTTATTGTGAAAAAAATAGGAAATGTAAATTCATTAAGATTAGGAGCAAGTATGCTATTAATTGCATCACTAATATTAACTTTTGGAAAATCATTTGTTGCAATGTTATTATATAAAACTACACATGAATTAGCAGTTATGTTCTTAAATATGGATGAGATTATTTTAAAAAATAATTTGAAAGCTTTAAATAGAAAAGATGATTATTTTAAAATAAGAAATAAATCAAAAATCGTTTATGCTACTATAACCTTATTTACTGCATTAGTTGCTGGGCAAATGTTTAATATAAATAATTATTTACCAATGTATTTGTCAATAATAATATATATATTTGTATTAGGAACCGCATTTTTATACTATGAAGCAAAAGGCAATAATGAATTAGAAATTAAAAAAGATAATAAGAAATTAAAGATTACATCATTAATGTTTTATGTAATATTATCAAATGCAGTATTTTATTCAATAATAAAAATGGGACAAAATAATAGCAAATTGTTTATGCAATATGATTTTCAAAAATTTTTATCAGTTGAAATGGTAACATACTATATAACAATAATAGTATTTATATCAAGAATCGTAAGACTAATTGGAAATGTGATATTTGGAAAACTATATAAAAGAATAAAAGATAAAATGAGTGTTATTTTAACTATATGTTTAGCTTTATCATTTTTATTGCTAATTACTGGTCATTTTATAGAATCAAATTTTGCATGTAAGGTAATAATTATGTCTTTGGGATTTTTCTTAATATTGGCAATAAGAGATTCATTTCAAACATATATAGAAGATGTTGCTTTATCTATATCTAATAAACAAGAACAACAAACAATTATTATTAAAATTGAAGTGTATAGAAGATTAGGAACACTATTACTAAGTACTATTTTTACATTAATATTATTAAAATATGAATTAATAGTAATAGAGATGATATTATTAATATTAAGTGTCATAGAAATATATATCAATAAAAGGTTATGCAATAAAATTACAAAATAAATTTAAAGTGAGAATTAGTTATGAAAAAAATAGAAGCAATGGAATTAGCACCTGAAAGATCAAAATTGTTATGTGAATACATTACCCAAATACTTTCTGATAATGAAAAAATACTTTCTGATAATGAAAAAGTAAATGGTGAAATTAAAATAAATTTTGCTAAAATAAATAATGAACATATGATAACTTTTGATATTTTAATTCCAAGTAAAAATTTTGTAAAACACCTTAATACCGGAATAACTACACAACAAATTGATGTATTAACAGAACAGATTTTAAATGATTTATTAGATACATTTTTAGAATCTGAAACTATTGGATGCACTAGATATTATTCTGTTAAGGGTGGCTATGGAACGAATATGAATGGAGTCAATGCTATGAATACTATTGGTAGCAAACTAAAAATTAATTTTGTTTGTCGTGGTGATAAATTTAATGAACAAGTTGAAAATTACAATGAAAGAATAAATGAATATGCAAATAGACAAGAAAAAAGGCAAAAATTATAGTATAAATAATATGATAATTTAAGGTGAGATTATGAAAATAGAAAATATTAATTTAGATAATATTAAAGTTGTTATTTTTGATTTTGATGACACATTAGCAATACATAAAGATAAAGATTTTTGTAAACATCGTAGGGAAAGCGAAGATAAATATTTAGGTTATTATTTAAATGCGTACAAAAATCCAGATATCTTTTACGAAGATATTGAACCTTGTATAAGATCAGAAATATTATATAACTTCATTATTAAACTAAGAAATAAAAAAATTAAAATGTATTGTTTATCAGGAATGAAATTTTCATTTCATTTAAAAGCAAAACAAGCATTTATTAATAAACACTATGGTAACGATATAGAGGTTATATCTTCTGCTACTAAAGAATTAAAAATTGATGGGGTCAAAATAATTCAAAGATTTGAAAATTGTAACATAGAGGAAATACTATTTATAGATGATAGACAAGATGTAATTGATTTATTAAATAATAATGGAATAAAATCTATTCTTGTAAATAATATAGAAAATTAATAAAAACTTATATTTGAAAGTGAAAATTGTATATTAACATAAGTAGGTTAAAAAATAATCAAGGTATAGGAATATACCTTTTTTTCATGTATAATAAATAAAGGTGGTAGTAATGAGAATAGGCGTAGATATAGATAATGTTCTATCTAATTTTAATGATGTATTATTAAATGAATATAAGAAACATGATAATGCAATAAATGGCAAAGGTATAGTTCATCAAGATTTATATATTAGAGATATGTTTAATTGGGATAAAGAATATGAAGAAAAATTTTACAAAGAAAATATTGAGTATTTTGCAAACCTATTTGAAACAATTGAAGAATGTTCTAAATATATAAAATTATTAAAAGAAGAAGGAAATACAATTTATATAATTAGTGGTAGAGATAATGGAGAATATTCTAATCCATATAAAATGACCATTGATTGGTTAAAAAAATATGATATTGTTTATGATAAATTATTTTTAGTAGATGCTTATAATAGTCATTCAAAAACAGAAATATGTTTAGAATGCAATATTGATGTAATGATAGATGATTCTAAAAGAATGTGTAAGGACATAAAGGATAATGGTATTAGAGCATTACTTATGGATACACCATATAATAGAGATACAAATGAATTTGAAAGAGTTAATTCATGGAAAGAAATTTATAACAAATTATCTAATAAAAAAATTAATGTGATACTTGATACAGATACTTATAATGAATGTGATGACCAATTTGCATTATCCTATTTAATTAAGTCACAAGATATGTTTAATATTGAGGCAATTACAGTAGCACCATATTCTCATACAAAAAGAGATGTAAAAGTAATAGATGGACAAGAGTTGAGTTATAATGAAATTTTAAAAATATGTAATTGGTTAAATTTTGATACCATTGATAAAGTATTTAAAGGATCAATGGACTATATTCAAAATGGATATGATGAAAATAATGATGCAGTAAATAAAATAATTGAAGTGGCGCTTAAAAACGATAAAACTTATATATTAGGAATTGGAGCAATAACTAATATTGCTTTAGCAATAAAAAAAGAACCTAAGATAATTGATAGAATAGAAATCATTTGGTTAGGTGGAAATGAAATAGAATATAAAGATAATTTAGAATATAATTTCAAACAAGATATAGAGGCTGTAAAAATAGTGTTTGATTCTACAGTGAAAATAACTATACTACCTTGCAAAAATGTAGTATCAGATTTAAGAATAGATATAGCTGAATTAAAAAGTAAATTAGATAATAGGAAAGAATTAAATAAATATTTAATTGAGAGATTTTATAATGATGGATATCATGGAATACAAGAAACAAGAGTAATATGGGATATATCAGTAATAGCATATATGATAAATAAAAATTGGTTTGAAACAGAAAAAATTAGTTGTCCCAATATCAAGGAAGATAGTTCTTATGAATTAACTGATAATAGACATAGTATAACTTTTGTAACTAAATTAGATAGAGATAGAATATATGAAGATTTATTTAGAAAGTTAGGAGTATGAATTATGAGATTAACAAGCAAAGATGCAAGGAATCTATTAGAAGAAGAAAGAAAAAAATCAAATGATGATAGATGGATAGAACATTGCTTATGTGTTGGAGATAGTGCTGGAAGAATTGCGAAAGCATTAAATGAAAAAGGTTATAATGTAGATATAGATAAGACAATTACTCTAGGTTATTTACACGATATTGGTAAGTATAATGGCGAATCACATGGAAATGTTATGAGAGGATATGAATATTTAAAAGAAAGAGGATATGATGATGAATATTGTAATATATGTTTAACACATTCTTATTTAAATAATGATATAGTGTGTACTGCTGGTGGAGTTCCTAATCCAAATGATAATCCTTTTTTAACAGATTTTATAAAAAATCATGAATATACTATAGAAGAAAAATTAATAAATTTATGTGATTTGATGTGTCCACAAGGGAACGAAGTATTTACAATTGATAAAAGATTAATTGATATTATGATTAGAAGAGGAGCTTATTCAAATACACAATATCATATTAAAGAAACTTACAAACTGAAAGAATATTTTGATAGTTTATTAGGATATAATCTCTATGATTTATTTCCTGAAATAAAAGAAAATTTGTAGGTGATGTTATGCGAATAGGAATAGATATAGATGATACTATGACTAACATAAAAGATAAACTTACAAATTCTGCAATACAGTATGCTAAAAGTTTAAATAAAGATGTACAATATATAGATTATAATATTGTTGATATATATAACAATGGAAATATTTATCAAAAATTATTTAATTTTAATTATGAAGAATTAAAGTATTTTTTAGGAACAATACGAGAAGGAATAACTGATAATGCTATTCCAAGAGAAAATTGTGTTGAAGTAATAAATAAGTTACATAATGATGGCAATGAAATATATATTATTACCGCAAGAGATAAAGAATTTCATAAAGATCCATATTTACAAAGTAAGGAATGGCTTGAAAAAAATTCAATTTACTATGATAAATTAATTGTTAATGCCAGAGATAAAGGACAAGCATGTATAGAAAATAATATTGACTTATTAATTGATGATAGTATAAGTAATTGCTTAAATGTTGATAATTTGGGAATTGATACTATAATTATTGGAAATAAAAATGATAGAGGAATAAAAAACATTAATAATTGGCAAGAAATATATGAATATATAGAAAATCATAATATAATTAAGATTATTCAATATCAAGAAAAATATAAAGATGAAATATGTTTATTCATTAATGAATGTATGCATAACTTTATAGGTAGACCTTATAAAGAAAGATTAGATGTATCTAATATAGAAGAATATTATATCAAAAATAATGGTAACTTTTGGCTAGCAATAGATGTAAAGAGTGGGAAGTATTGCTGTTGAGAATAGAGATAAATATGGAATACTAAAAAGATTTTATGTAGATAAGGAATATCAAAAATTAGGAATAGGGAATCGCCTTTATAAAATATTTTATAATTATGTAAAAGAACAAACTAAAATAGAAGAAATAAATCTTGTATGTGGTAAAGTTTTAAAAGAAGCACATAAATTTTACATTAAAAATAATTTTAAACAAGTTGAAAGTTTACCCTTAAAAATGCATTATGCAGATGATGATGATTTTTTTGTAAAGAAAGTAGATAGAGGAGAATAGAAATGGTGGTTAAAAAAGTTTTCAACAAAAATGAAAATAAAATATTATTAATGTTAGCTTTTTTAGTATTTCTATTGGACTTTGGAATAATTTTAGGCAATTATGGTTATAAGATAATTCATTTTCTGTTTATAAATTGAAAAAGCAAGTGTCCGTTTAGGACATAAAAAAGACACATAGATTTACCTATGGTACAATGTAAGTGCGAACTAAACATTTGAGGTAATAAATATGTGTCTTTTAAATTATAACAAAGAAAACAAAAAATATAAACATTTAACTTATACAGAAAGAACAATGATAGAAAGATGGTATAACAGAGAACATTTGAGTAGTAAAGAAATTGCCCAAAGATTAGATAAAAGTGAGAGGACTATTAGAAGAGAGCTTAAGCGTGGTCTAACAACTATTTTAAATACTTATTTAGAAGAAATAGAGGTTTATAGTGCAGATATTGCTAATGATAAATATTTATTTAATTTAAAAGCTAAAGGTAAAAATTTAAAAATAGGATCAGATATTGAATTGGTGCGTAGAATAGAAAGCATGATAAAAGAAGAAAAAAAGTCGCCTGAAGTAGTAGCATATGAACTAAAAGAAGGAGAACTAATAGATATTACAGGTAAAACAATTAGAAATTATATAAAAGATGGAACGGTACTAGATATAGACCAAAAAGATATGATATATAATAAGGAACATAAAAATAAAAATAAGGAAAAAAGAATTGCAAAACATACGCCACTAGAGAAAAGTATTGAATATAGACTAAAAGAAGCAAATATGAGAAGTGAATATGGTCATTGGGAAGGCGATTTAATAATAGGAAAAAGAAAAAGAGGAAGTGTGCTTTTGACTTTTACAGAAAGAATGACACGAGAAGAAATAATTATAAAAATAAAAGAAAAAAATAATGAGTATGTAGTCAAAGCAATAAATGGTCTTGAAAGAAAATATGGAAAGTCATTTTATAGTAAATTTAAAACAATAACATTTGATAATGGAGTGGAATTTATGGATTATAAAGGAATTGAACAATCTTGTTTAAAAAAAGGAAAAAGAACAGAAGTATATTATGCACATCCATATTGTTCAGGAGAAAAAGGTAGTAATGAAAATAACAATAGAATGATTAGAAGATGGATTCCAAAAGGAACGATAATAGATAATATAACAACTAAACATATTAAAGAGATAGAGAATTGGTTAAATAATTATCCAAGAGTGATGTTTGATTATAAAAGTTCAAATATGTTATTATTAAATATATAAAAAACTTGCATTTTAGGTAATGAAATGTGTGGACACTTAATATTTCCATTTATAAAATAAAATAGAAATATTAGAAAAAAGAGTAGAGAAGTGTTTGGATAGTTTAAAAAAATATTTAAAACATACAGAAAAAAGTAAAATCAATGAGGATAGACTTAAAAATTTAAAATCGAATTTAAAAGAAGCAGAACTTGTATATTACGAAAATTTAAATTTAATTCAAGAAATGGAAAAATTCTTAGAATCAATTGATTTTGAAAAATATGTTAGAAATATAAATATAATAGAACATATTAGAAATGCTATTGCTCATGGTAATATTGAAGTAGATGAATATAATTATAATAAACGTATAACAGATAGAGAAATTACCATTAAAAATATACATGATGGTGTAGTAAGCTATCAAAAAAGTCTTACTATTTATGAATTTGCTTCATTATTTAAAATAAAAAATTTATGTCTATTAAATGATTTTTTTACTACCAATATTAGTGACAAAGAAATAATAAATGAAGATTATATTAAAGTATTAAAAGAAAGAATAAAGTATAGAAATAACTAATCATTTGAAGTTTTTATAAAAACTAGTAAAAAATTATTGCTTCTTACATAAATGAATGGCTATGATAATGGCAAAATGAGAAAAATATTTATAGAACTGTAGAATTTTTTTATACAATAAAGTAATACTTATAAGTTTGATTATTATAATAGTAAGATATAACCATTAATAAAATATCATCATATATAAATTTAATAAATAAAGGCAGAAAACAATGATATAATAACTACTTGTAAAGATATAATTAAGTATTCAAAGTAAAAGTAAAAAGTTTCAATAAATTTCAAAAAACATTTTAAAGTAGCAATAGAAATGGTATAATAAAAACAAAGAATAAACTAGGGGAGGAATTCAAATGAATCAAGAATTTAATAATCAAGATAACCAAACTCAAACTAGAAATCGTTTTATTTTTTCAGATGATTTTTATGACCAATTAGATAAAATTCCAGAAGAGAAGCCAGTATCATTTGATTCTCCACAGATACCAGTAATGAAAGAAACTATTTCTCAAGATATTTCTACTGATAATAATTTAATATCTTCTAGTAATATAATAAATACTGTAAATGAAGATTCTAATTTAGTAAATAAAGAGATGAGTTCTACTAATCAAGAAGAAAAAATAGAAATGCCTTCCTTTCAATTTATAGATTCTAAGCCAGTACAAGATAACACTATGACTTCTAGTTTTTCTAATTCTAGTCAAGATAATTCTACTACTGATAATCAAGTGGTTACTCCTATTAATGACAGTTCTTTTATTAGTAAGAGTAATGAAAATATAGAAAGTACGATTCCTAGTTTTTCTAGTTTATCTACTTTGGAATCTAATAATGAAAAAAGAAATCAATCATTTTCTAATAATGTAATTGAGTCTACTATAGAAAAAAAAGAAGATATCACATCACCGGTAAATGTAGAAAAAATTGAAAAAGAATTAGATAATTTAAATGTTGATAGTGGAATAGATACTGCTTTAGAACAAGAAATTCTAAAGTCACAGGCACAAGTAGAAAATAAAATACCAGTAGTTGAAAATAATCCATACTTAGAAAAGCCTAAAGAAAGAATGGTGTATAGAGCGAAAAGAAATGCACCAGCTACTCCACCAATTTGGGCTCAATTTCAAGAAAAGCAAGAAAATGAACCACAAAAACAAGTTACTTCAGTAAATGAGAGTATCCCAAGTCAAGATAATATTAGTCAATTAATTGTAGCAAAACAACCACCAATTATTAATATTGATGAAGAATTAGAAAAAGAAGATAAAATAGAATTAGATGAAAAAGAAGAAGATACTAAATATGAGGAAGATTTAAGTAACTTACCAGTTGTGAAATCTAAATTATTAGAAGAATTAAGAGAAAACGCTATAAAAACAGGAAATATCAGTATCTTAGCAAGCTATGGTGATGATTTCTGTAGTAAGGATTATATTACGAATCCAGCCATTGGTCGTACTGAGGAAATTAAACAGTTAATTTTAATTTTGTTAACAGTTGAAAAATCAGCTATTTTGGTGGGAAAACCTGGTATTGGAAAAACTAGTATTGTAGAAGGATTAGCTTATTTATTAGAACGAAATCATGTTCCTGATGCTTTAAAAGGATATCGCATTATTAGTATAAAAACAGCATCTCTTTTAGGAACATTACCAACAGGAGAAACTAGACTACAGACATTAGTAAATGAAATTAAAAAATTAGATAAAGTAATTCTTTTTATTGATGAAATTCATATGTTAATGGGTGCAACCAATGAATCTAGCTTAGATTTTGCAAATATGTTTAAGGAAAGTCTAGGAAGAGGTAGTATTAAAATGATAGGAGCTACCACAAATGATGAATATGAAAGATATATTCTTCGTGATAAAGCGTTTGTTAGACGTTTCCAAAGAATTGATGTATTAGAACCAACCAAAGAACAAACTGTAAAAATTTTAATGGGAACGCTTCCCAAAATAGAAAAAAATACAGGCGCCAAATTAAAATATAGTAACTATATTCAAAGTGAAATTATGTCTTTTATTGTAGATATTACTTCAGAATATAAAAGAGTATATGGAATAGGTTCAAGATATCCAGATATTTGTTTGACACTATTGTCACAAGCTTTTTCTCAAGCTGTTTTTGATAATAGGAAAGAAGTGAATATTTTAGATATTAGAAATGCTATTGAAAATTCAAAAAATATTTATCCAGATGTAATTCGTAAAGAATTAGTAAATTTTGATAAAAAATTTAAAGAATTAATAGAAGAAAATACAAGTTCTATTTAAAACTACTTTAAGGTAGTTTTTTTCTTTTTTTACTAGGTAAAAGCCCACTCCTAAATAGGCATACTTCATACACTAAATTAGAGGAGAGATTTTATGAATAATAATATGAATTTTAATGATTTTGGATATCCTAATATAAATACTTTTAATAATATGATGATGCCTAATCAAAATCAAATGATGAATAATAATCAAAATAGTCAGAACAATCAAAATATAATGCCTATCTATGAAGGATATATAAAGGGTAATTTATTTCCAGATTTATATGATCAATATTTAAACTATCAACCTGCTAAATTAATTCCTAATAATGAACAAGCAGAACTTTTATTAAATGTAAACCAGACTACTTTTGCTGCTCATGAATTAAAATTATATTTAGATATTTATCCAAATGATACCAATATGATTCAGTTATATAATGAGTATCAGAAAAAAGCAAGTGATGCGATTAAGGCATATGAAAGAAAATATGGTCCTATTTTAGCAGATAGTCCATCTAATACAAACGATTTTAGTTGGGAAGCATATGCTTGGCCATGGGAAATGGAGGAAATGTAAGATGTGGGCATATGAAAAAAGATTACAGTATCCTGTTTCAATTAAGAAAAAGAATTTAGCTTTTGCTAAACAATTAGTTACTCAATATGGTGGCTTTGGCGGAGAACTAGGAGCAGCACTTCGTTATTTAAATCAAAGATATACAATGCCAGATAATAGAGGAAAGGCGCTTTTAACTGATATTGGTACTGAAGAATTGGTACCCACACGATAATTTTTATAATTTAATGTTAATTTGTAATTCAAATTCTTCTTCATGTCCTTTTCCTCTAACGCTTTTAATATAATAAACTTTATTTATTACACTTTTAAGTAATTCATTTCTATCTGTTGCTGGTAAACTGGTAGAATAAGTATTTATAGCATTCCTTAATTTAGGAATTATATCCTTTATTTTTTCTATTTTCTCTTGCTTGGTTTTAATAGAATATTTTTCTTTTTCTTTTTTTAATTCATCAATTCTAATTTTAAGACTTTTACTTCTTTCAATAAATGTAGTATTATCATAGATCTCTTGTTCTAATAAATCAAATGCTTTATTCAATTGATTTTTAGTTTTTTCGATTTCTTTTTCAATTAGTTCAACATTATTTGTATCTAATTCGTGTACTTGTTCGTTTTTTTTGTAGCTTGCTAATGTTTCTTCATATTGATTCAAATAACGCTGTAATGAGTCTAAAATAGCATTTTCCACCATATGCAAATGTGAACCAACATTTTTGCAATGGGGTAGTGGACATATTAAACCGTCTATATGACCGGAACGATAATTTCTTCTTTGCATAGTTCTATGGCAGATTCCACATTCAACTAGTCCAGCAAGGGGATTTTGCAAAGTCAAATCTTTCTTTACTGATTTTCCTTCTTTAATTTTAGAATTATTATTAGCTATTTTCCATGTTTCTTCATCAATAATTGCTTCATGTAATCCTTCGACTAATATATATTCCTTTTGTTTTGGTCTTGATTTATATATAATTCCATTTTTCATAGTTTTAATAGTTTTCCTGTAATTCCATTTAATCATGCCATAATAAACAGGATTGTGAATTATATCCCTTATACTAGCAGATACCCAAATCTCGGCTTTTCTGGGCTTAGAACCTATTCTATTTAAGTGATTTGCTATATTTGAAGCACCAATACCAGATAAAGCTAAATTAAAAATTATTTTTACTATTTTAGCTTCTTCTTCATTTATAATTAATTTATAACCTTTTTGACCTTTTAATTTTTCTTTAGAGTAGCCATATGGACAAACAGATCCTATAAATTTACCTTCATTAATAGAAGACAGTCTACCACGATTTAAACGCTTATTTATTATTTTATATTCTCTTCTAGACATAAATAATCCAAATTCAAAGAAATCTTCATCAAATTCATTATTAGGGTCATATGTTTTACCAGGAGTGACAATCTTAGTGTTTCCAAATTTAAATGTTTTAGAAATTCTACCTTGATCTTCAGTATCACCACGAGCAAGTCTATCAACATCAACTACATAAACTTCATCAATTTCGTTATTTTCTACTTCTTTTAATAGTTCTTGAATTTTAGGTCTAGCTTGTATTGTTTCTCCTGAAACAACTTCTTCAAAATAAGTATCTAAAATAACAGAATTTTGTTTTGCTAGTTTTTTAATTATTTCTCTATGTCTTTTTAGTGTATCTTCTCCAGTTGTATTTTCCAATTCTATATCAGCACGGGATTTTCTTAAATAGGCTACTTTTTTTCTCATAATTATAGCACTTCCTCTCTAAATATTATTGATACGAGATATTTTTCATGCTATAATTAAATAGCAAAAAAACATTTCGTTTGTAGGCATTCTACATTCGTGTCGTAGTGGACTTTATTTGTTTTTTGCATTTTGGCCTCATGTTCCAGCATGAGGTCTTTTTTTATAATTTTATTTTTGTATTATTTAATATTTTCGGTGCATATTATTTAATGATCCTAAGTATCCCGTGTGGACTTAGGACATTTTTGATATATCATGCCAATTATTAGGAAAGTTCATAGAATTTAATACTTCTTTTAAAGTGATAGTTTTTAATTTAGATTGAATACTCATAATTCTACTAAATAATTTATGATGAAATTTATCGTAATCTTCTTCATTTAGTAATAATTTTAATGAAATAACTACAGCAAACAAATCATTTTTCCCGATTGTATATCTTCCATTTGATGTTGGTAAATTAAGAAGGGAATGGTATTTAGTATCATTAATTCCTGTGTATGCTGGAAATTCATAATTATATAGTCTTTCATCGTGTGCACATAAATTTCTAGTTTTAGACAAAATATTAAGTAAACTAGATAAATCAAATTCTGCAATATTGAATATCATAGAAATTTGTACTCTTTCTTTTTGTTTCATTAATCTGTAAAAATTACAAATATCACCAAATGATAAAATATTTACTAATACCCAAAGTGGAATAAAACCGTAATTTGCTACATAATGTCCAATATATTTATTTTCAACATTGTTAGCAATATTTTTATTTATGTTTCCTAGTAGGCTTTGAATAAATTTGACTTGCTTCTGTTTATTTTCTGCTTTTGCATTAGTGTTTTTAAATGTTTCAAAATTATCCAACTTCAAGTAATTATCATTACCATAAGCTTGAGAAAAATAATAAGCAATCAATGCTCTCATTGAATTTTCAAATTTAAGAATGTATTCTAAAAATATACTTCTTAATTGCCTATCAAATTCATATAATGCATATATTTCTTCAAATTGAGTTCCTATTTTATAATTAGTAGGATTATTAGCATCCAAAAATAAATCTTTATATCCATTAATAATATTATAGTAATTATTATTTAATAATATATTTTTAGCTTTCGCTTCATCATTAAATAACATATTTCTTGATTTTAATAAATCTATTTGTTCATCTATTGTTTTAAAATCTTTCATAAAAAATAAAAGTCTTCGGTCCACACGGGATACCGAAGATCACTTACAATTCAATATTATACATAAATCGAAATGATTGTCAATATCCCAAAAAAACTTTTTTCTTACCTCCTTTACTTCTAATATATATTAAAAGCACCTGTACTAGCGCACTTTTAAACTAATTTAACTTCCTGTTGCCTAAACTATATAGCAAATTCCAATAAATGTCAATTTCTTTTTATAATAGAATAGGGGTGGCATGGTTGAAAAACTTAAGGAAGTTCTATTATTATTTAAAGAAAAATGGATACTATAAAGTTTTTATTAAATATTTAATAGAACAAAGTAAAAAGCACTAGTTTTTAGTGCTTTTATTAACATATACATTTATTACAATTTTATCATTGCTTTTCTTCTTCTTCTTCTTCTTCTTATTATCAAAGTGCAACATTTTTAAGTACAATGTAATCAATAAGAATATAAAGCAAAAACAAAGGGAATCTATTATTTTTAAAAAAATGCATACATTATTAATATATTCATAATATAATTTAACTCCATTAATTAAGACTATTGCAACTGGTAAAAACCATTTATAAAAGAAATCTAATACATCAAGAATTAAAGGATAATTATTAAGATAATTACTGCTTTCACGATTAAATATTTTAGTTTCTAAACTATCTCCAATTTCATCTTCTAAAACTTTTAAATATTTATACTGCCTTTCAATATAAATATTTTTATGTAGATATTGAATTAATAAATAAGTTATTAATATCCAACAGAAAGATTGAATTATAATATAAGCAATAGAAATAGTAATAGAATAATTATTTTTAAAAAATTGATTAAAAATATCAAGCATATCATCTGGATAAATTAAAAATATTAAGTTGAATAGAATTGACAAACATAAGTATTTAAAAAGTTTATTTCTTTCTTTTTGTGCATTTTGGCTTAATATATTACTTTCTTTATAGTGGTCATAAAGTATTTCTATTTTTTTCAAATTAGTATCCTCTAACTGCTTTTATAATATCATCTTGTTTAAAACTATAAACTCTGATAGCATTTGAATTCTTTAATTCTTCAGGATATTCATAGTTTGAGTTGATTTGAACTGCTATTAATTTTTTTCCTAATTCTTTTGCTTTTGCAGTTTCATAATTCTGCCAATTTCTATAACCAATTTCATATCTATCTTCATGTAAACTGTTTGCATATTGTCCTACAATAACAACTATGGCATCTGCTTCATTAATTTTTCTAGAAAGGACCTGTTTTACTACTGATACACTATTAGTTTGAATTTCACTTGGTGAACGATCATCACAAGTAAATTCAAAATTTTCATTGTCATTCCACATATTTAGAATATATTTATAGTGTCTATCGTGTTCGAAATCAAAACTTACAAATATTTTTTTCTATACATAATTATCACTCCCTATTTATTTTCCTTTAAAAAGTCTTTATTATTTCTTGCCATTTTCATTAGGTTGTTTATTTCTTTTTTTGTTAAATCTTCATCTGAATTCATATACCCATTTTTAATTAGTAGTTGTTTTAAAGCATCTAATTCTCTTAATTCCTCTTCATTTTCATTCAAGTCATTATCATTACCTAACAAATAATCTGTTGAAATATTTAAATATTTTGCAATTGCTACAATTGTTTTATTGTCTGGTTCAGTAATATTGTTGCACCATCTATTGACTGCTTGTTGTGTATATCCTAATTCTTGTGCTAATTTTAGTTGTGAAATATCATTATCTTGTAAGACATTTTTTAAGCGTTCTCCAAACATAATATCACCTCTTTTTTCTTTACTATACAACACAATGTTTACATAAAAATAAAAATATTCAGAAAATGTGTTTTTATTATTGACATAAACAAAATGTTGTTATATACTTAGTGTGTAATCAAGAAAGATAACATTTCAGATTACAAAATTGTTGTATAAAAAAGATATCAAGTACAGCCTGAGAAACTTACACTTGATATCACAGATTTGTAAACATTATTTTTTCTTAGATGATGATTTTGTTTTTTGACTTAAAGCACTACCAGCAACTGATTTACTTTTAGCACTTGTACGACCATCTCTAAGAATAGACGAAGCTTTTGTAGCTACAGTCTTACTAGTTGTTTTACAACCTTGTTTACAACTCATATTATCACCTCCTTTTATAATAATATTTTCATTTAAAGGAGTGTGAATAAATGATCGCCCATTTAAAGGCAACTACATTATACAACAAAATGTTAAAAAAATCAAATGGAGGTGAAAATCAAAAAATGAGCAACAGGAGAGAGTGGCTAATTCAGATTAGAAAAACAAAAGGTTTTACTCAAGCAGATGTGGTAAAAAAAGCAAAAATTACACAACAAATGTATTGGTACATAGAAAATAATCAAAGAAATCCAAGCGTAGAATTAGCTCAAAAAATAGCAGAAGTGCTTGATTTTGATTGGACAATGTTTTATCCGTCAAAGAAAAAGCAAAACGCATAAAAACTATTCAATAGAAGAATTATTTACTGAAATAGAAGAATAGGAGAAAGGTATGAATACAATTCTTAATGTTGTTCCTAGAGGAACGGATAGTGCAAAGCTTATTAAAGTAATTAAAACGGAATCAATAAAAGGTTCTGGAACAGAAAAAGACCCTGTAAGAACCATCTTTCAATATTGGGACTTAAAAGGTCAATTATTAGCTACCTCAGATAATTATTTAGATGAAATTAATTCTTCAGCATCTTCACATGTTAATTCATAGGTAATAAATGCAACTGTTGCTGTTATAAAACGCTTCAAATCAGTTATATCTTTGTTTTCAATTTTACGAACATAATGTGTTTCATCATTGCCAATCCATGCTGATGCAGTAGCAAGCTTTTTAATTTGTTCACTATTAACATATTCGGATATTACTTTTGAAAGTTGTTTAGATTTAATATCACTTTCTTTGTCAGGATTTTTATGAATGCAATAATCTTTAATAAGAAACTCTAATGATTTTCTATAGCCAATTCCAGCTATTTCATTTAACTGATATATTTCAGAAGCAAATGCTTGGTTATAAATTCTACAAAAATCTTTGGATATTTTCTTAATATGTTCATCAAAATCTATTGTTTTTGGTAGGGTAGGAAAAGAATTAATATATTTCAGAAAAGTATATTGATAATGATTATGTTCTATTTGACTAGTTATCTCATACTTATAGTGGCTAATAAATCCTTTTCCACATGAAGGACATTTAAAGAAGATGGATACTAAATCTATGTCAGCATTGAAATCTTCGAATAGATGAATAGGCAATATTTTGCTATTACACATTGGGCACTCATTCGGATAATTACAGGCAAATCTAATACTTTTACCATCATGAGTACAGAAAAACTTTATCAAGATAAATCACCTCCTTTCAAAGATACTATATCACGAAAAGAGGTTAATAAATAAAAAAACACTACGATACGAAAGTTATCACTTTTAGTCGAATAAGGTTAAAAAAGGAGGGATAGTATGGAATATCATTATCAAATAGGGAAATCTAAGGTAACAATAATTTCAAATACTAGTCCAGAAGAAAAAAAACGAAATTTGAAAAATATATACGATACAGTAAATAGAATAGCTGATAATCAACGATTGGCTGGAAACAATTCAGTTGATGATTGGTTCTATACACAAAAAGAATTAGAAGAATTAAAAAAGAATAATAGTCCTAGATTAATCTATTAATCCACAGAATTGTGGATAAAGTAAAATGGACAAGCTATAGAAAGGGGTGAGAAAAATGAAAGATATGATAAAAGCAACAGTACTTACAATTTTATTTTTAGTTGTATTTGTTGGATTTCTAATTTATGGATCATACAGAAACAAACAAATCGAAAGTGGAAAAATAACACAAGTTTATCAATATGGAGGAGATTTATGATTTTAAGACAAAAAGAAAAAGGACTCAACAGGCAAGTAAAAGTCCCTTGTTCAATAGAACGACTAGATTATAACATAAGTCGCTCGAAAATGCAAATGTAGGTGAAAACCTATGAAAGAAAATTGGATTAAATTACATTCTAAAATTTTAGAATGGGGTTGGTACAAAAATAATAATGTTTTTAGAGTATTTATTCATTGTCTTTTAAAAGCAAATTGGAAGGATGGAGAATTTGAAGGACAAATAATACCAAGGGGGAGTTTTATAACTGGAAGAAAAGAATTATCAAAACAACTAATGATGACAGAACAAGAGATTCGCACAGCATTAAAACATCTAAAATCAACCAACGAAATAACCATCAAAACAACTAATAAATATTCAATAATTACAATAGTAAATTATGATTTATATCAACAAAATAACCAAGAATATAACCAACAACTAACCAACAACCAACCAACAACTAACCAACAACTAACCACAATAGTAGAATATAAGACTATTAGTAGTATTAGTAGTATAGAAGAATTATATAAGCGTGTGCATACATTTCTTGAGACTAGTTTTGCAAGAACTATAGGTCCAATTGAAATAGAAATGATAGATTCTTGGTTAGATTATTTCAAAGATGAATTTATTATCAATTATGGAATAAAAGTTGCTGTACTTAATCATGTTACAACAATGAATTATTTAAATGGTATATATCAAAATTGGAAGGACAATGGTTGTAAAACATTAGAAGATTGTAAACCAAAAGAAAAATCAGAAAAGAAAAAGTTAGAATTATTTGACTACGATTGGTTTGATGACGAAGAACCACATTAAAAAATAAGAAAATAAAAAAGAGGAGAAAATTATGGATATAGAAAAATTACAAAGATTAATTTTAATTGATAAAGAGTATGTTAAAGGGAATATTAAGAAAATTATTTCAGAATTAGAAAATTTAGATATTACTACATATTCAAATATTGATGATAAAGAATATGAAAGTTTTATTGCTAAGACTTATGAGAGGTTTGAATTGATAAAACATCTATTACAAACTAAAAAAATTGAATCCAACAAGAAAGATTTTATTGAATTAGGAAAATATGTGCAACAACTTGGAACACAAATAGAAAAATATGGTGTAGATTACAAAGATGAAATTGAACAGCTAGAAACAGAAAAAAAGGATGATACTTCTAAATCAAATGTTCACAAACAAATCCTAAATGACATTAAAAAAGATTTAGATGAGACTATAGATGATTTTTTAAATGAAATATTGGAGGATATGTAATATGAAATTAATCATCAGAAATATTAAAATTAAAAATTTTAAAGGAACACTAGATCAAGAATTATCTTTTAGCGAAAATAAAAATATTATTGAAGGAGAAAATGGAATAGGTAAAACTACAATCCTTGACGCAATTACCTGGTGCTTATTTGGAAAAAACTTTGCTGATGAAAAACAATTTAAAATAAAACCAATAATTGATGGTGAGGAAAAGAAAGACTTATCTACAAGTGTAGAATTAAAAATCAATGATAAAGTAATTGAGAGAATTTGGGATAAAGATACAACCACAATTAAAGTAGATGGCGTAAAATTCGGTAGCAGAGAATTTACTGATTATTTAAAAGATAATTTTATGATTACAGATGAAGAATTTAAAGCACTTTCAAATATTGAATACATACCAAAATTGCATTGGAAAGATTTAAGAAGTCTTATTATGGGTTTAGTAGGTGAAATTACTAACGAGGAAGTATATGCTAAAGGTAATTTTAGTTTAATTCAAGAAAAAATTGACTCAGTTGGTGTAGAAAAGACTGCTGAAAATATTACAGAAACAAAATCTTCATTAACTAACGAAATAAAAAAGATTCTTGGCAATATAGATCAAAAAACAAAAGACATTCGTGAACTAGTAATTGATGAAAAGGATCAAAAAGAATTAGAAAAAAGAAAAGGAAAAGTAAAAAAACAGATAGAAAATTATAATTCATTACAACAAATTAAAACAAATCAAGAAAAGGATTTAGCAATTTTAGAAAACTTAAAAAATGATGCTAAACAACTTGAAACATCAATTAGTAATTTAGAAAAATTAAAACTAGAATATCAAAAGACATATGATGAATCTAACATTGATGTAAGTATTTTAAAAGAAAATAAAATTAAAACTATTGATAACAGAATTGTACAAAGAAAAAATGATATCGATTTATTAAATCAAGAAAAGACAACTATCATGGTACAAAGAACTGAATTAAAGAAACTTTATGATGAAGAATTATCTAAAGAAATTAGAATTGAAAATGATAAATGTTCAGCTTGTGGACAACCTTTACCAAAGGAAAAAATAGAAGAAGTTTTAGCAAATCTAAAAAAACAAGCTATTGATAAAGCAAATGGTTATGCTGCGCAGGCAAGAGTAAAGAAATCAAGACTTGATGAAATAGAAATAGTATTAACTCAATACAACGAGGACATAAAAGATTATGAATTAGAAAAAGAAAGAGTTTTAACTGAGAAAATAGATTCTAGTCAAGAAAGTGATATTCAAATCACTATGAAGAAAAATATAGAAAAAGCAAATCAAGATATTGAAAATTATAAAAAACAAATCTTAGACACTGAAGTTAACATCAACTTTAGAGAATCAGAAATAGCTAAACATCAAGTAATAGAGTTGGAAGATAACATTGTAAGCCTTCAACAAGAATTAGAAGAAATTACAAAAAAATTAGCTGTATCTGATACAGTATCAATCTTTAAAGAGCAATTAAAAAAATTAGAAAATGAGCATCAAGAATTATTGAATGAGAAAGAATTATTAAATGAAAGAGAACAACAATTAATTTTATTTAACAATACAAAAGCAGAAATGCTAAGAGATAAAGTGAGACACAATTTTAAATTAGCAGATTTTATTACACAAGAAACAACAAAAGATGGAAAATTAATAGAAACATTTAAATTAGCAGTTAATGGTATAGAATATAACGCTCTAAATACTGGAATGAAAATATTGGTTGCATTAGATCTAATCGATAATATTCAAAGATTAAAAGATAAAAGATTGCCGATTTTGATGGATGGGTTAGGTGAATTAACTAGATTACCAGAAGTAGATACTCAAATTATTGGTTGTCGTGCTAAATTTCAAGTAAATAAAAAAATTGAATTAATAAATGAATAGGAGAATTTTATGGAAAAAGAAAAGCAAGAAATAGTAAAAAAAGAAGATACTAAATTAGCATTTAAAAGAGATTTTAGCGATAGTGTTATGAATAGTATTGCACAATATACAAAAGAAGGAAGATTAAGACTTCCAAAAGGTTACAGTGCTGAAAATGCTTTAAAATCAGCATGGTTAACACTTCAAAAAATAGAAGATAAAAATCATAATTTAGCATTAAGTGTGTGTACACCAAATAGTGTAGCCAATGCCTTACTTCAAATGGTTATAATGGGTTTAAATCCTGCAAAGACTCAATGCTATTTTGTCGTTTATGGTAAAGAGTTAACACTAATGCCATCTTATTTCGGAAAGATAACAGCTCTAAAAAGAATAGATGGAATAGAAGATATAAATGCACAAGTAATTTATGAAGGCGATGAAATAGATTACGAAATCAATAGTGATGGTAGCATTTCAAATATAGAACATCATCAAGAATTCAAAAATATAAAGGAAGATGCTATTATTGGAGGCTATTGTGTAATCAAGTATAAAGGCCAAGAATATGCAACAATATCTACTTTTGAACAAATTAAAGAAGCGTGGAATATGTCTAAAATGTCTAAAGATAAGACATCATTCAAAAGTGAATTTGTAAAAAGGACTATGGTTAATAAAGCTATTAAGTGGTTTATAAATACTCGTGATGATGATGACTTATTAGTAGAAACAATTCAAAGCAATGAAAATGAACAATACAACTATGAAGATGAGAATATAGATGAATTACCACCTGTAAAAGAGGTAAAAGTGGAAGAAACTAATGCTAATGAAGTAAAAGAAGCCGAATATATAGAAACTCAAAAAGAAACAACTAAAAATGATATTGAAGTCGATAAGTTCGAGTAGTAAAGGAAATATTCACATATTGGAGAATGAAGATACAATTCTTCTTCTCGATTGTGGAATAAAATTTAATCGTATAGAGCCACTTATAAATCCAATAAAAATTGACGGTGTGTTAGTTACTCACGAGCATGGAGATCATATAGTAGGTTGTGAAAGTCTATCTCAAAATAAAAATACTGGCTTTTATGGAACAAAAGAAACACTGGATAGAATAAATATACCAGACTTTATAAAAAAGCCTGTAGAGCCATTTAAAACATTTCAAATTGGATCATTTAAAATTGTTCCGTTTGAAGTGAAACATGATGCTATTCATCCAGTTAATTATCTTATAAAAGATACAATATCTGGAGCACAAATACTGTATATAACAGATACAGGATACATTGATAACTTAATTTTCAAGGATATTGATTATTTATTAATTGAATGTAATTTTGACGAGGAATGGTATAACAAAAAAGAATTAACTAAAACTGAACAAATTAAGTCTAAAAGATTACTGAGCTTTAATGGGCATTTATCGATACAAAAGACAATTAGAGTATTGAATAACTCAGTTAATCATAATACAAAAAAAATTATTCTATGCCATATATCTAGTGGATTTGAAAATTATCTAGAATTTCAAAATAAAATTCAAAAATTATTTCCTAAACAAGAAGTCATAGCATTACAACAAGGTATATTTTTGGATAGAAAAATAGAACTTTTTGAAAAAAAGGATGTGGTTGAATTTGAATAAAATAGAAGAATTAGGATTATTTACAGAAGATTTAGAACAATATCAGATAATTAAAGATAATTTTGAAAGTCTTTCTACTGAAGATGGACAAACTGCTTACGAATTAGCAAAAATGTGTATGATTCAGGCTGATAGGTGGAATGAAATATCATTTAATTCAGCTAAATATAGTAAAGAATATTCTATATCAAAAACAGATTTATATAATTGGGCTTATCACAGATACAGACTACTAATGACCATGCATGAATTTTGTAGAGTTGTTTATAGACAATGCAGTGAGGATTTAAGAAATGGTTTCAGAAACGAAATATAAAATGGAAAAAAATATTAGAGTAAACAAGAAACTTCAATATGCAATTAGAATGCTTTTGTGGCATACAGATTTAGCAAAAAGATATATGGATTATATAAAAAAATGGTTAGATAATAAACACTTAAATTATGATGTGGATTTAATGCAATTATTAAATCAAAGATCATCTAAAGAAAGGTATTCTAATCAAACTACTATATATGATTTTTTAAAAAGTAATGATTATGAATAAAACTAAAATTTGGCTTAATGATGAAGTACATATATTTAGAAAGCATTATTTAATGTGTAATAAAAAAGAAAAGAATATTTTTAAGAAGGGATTAATTAGATACAAAAATAGATTTGATAATGATAAAGAATTTATTTGTTGGTATCTTAAAATTATAGGTTAATTTATGAAAATTTTAACTAATAGAGACTTTAAAATTTTAACAGATACATTAAGTGTATTTAAAAACAAAATTAAAGAATTAAGTGATGAAGCAGAAATCAAAGATGCAAAAATTGAAAGTATGCAAAAAACATATATTTCTATGCAAAAAGTAAAAGATAGAGAAATTACAAGATTACAAAATGAAATTAGTAACGCAAAAGAAAATAATAATAAAATAATTGAATTGGAAGCAAAAATAGTTAAATTAAAAAAAGAAAATTCTAAGATTAGTGCTTCAAAAGGTGGACTTACAAAGGAAAATAATAAGTTAAGGACAAAATTAGATGCTAAGGATAGAGTAATTGAAGAATATCAAAAAGCGTTATATCAGGCAGAAGAAAAGAATCAAAATCAATTAAATACAATCAAAGAATTAACTAAAAAAATTGATCATAAATCAATTGAATATAAAAATAATGGCCTACCAAAGCAATCAAAAAAGGCTTTTAAGAAAGGAAACAAGTAATATGAAAGAAAAAAAGAGAATCTGTTTTTATTTAGATCTAAAGAGAAAAAATCAATCCAAAAGATTAATGGTTATCAAAGAATGGTATATAGGTAAAGAAGTTACATTTGCAAAAATATTATTAGAAATTTAGTATTTATTAGATATTTAAAAATCCTACAAACGATATCTTCATACTATCACTACCTCTCTTATTAAAAAAATATCACAGCAAGTTTTAGAGCATTAATAGAGATATCTGGCTCGCGTAGGATTGTTAGCTGTGATTTTTATTTATTTAGAAAAGGAGAAATAAGAATAATGGATAAAGAAAAAATAATAGAAATATTAGAAGATTATGAGTTTTTTGTTGATGATGATTTTGGCTGTTTTTTTCTTTATAGTAAGGAGTAATTATGAATACATTATATGAGCAAGATAAATTAATTAATAAAGATCATGTAGCTACTCCTAGATGGGTGGTAGAGGATATATATAATTTGATAAATATAAAACAATTTAAAAATATTTGGTTTCCATTTAATAACTACGATTCACAGTTTAAATTGAAAGCCGAAGAACTTAATTTAAAGTACAAGGCAACACATATTTTTGATGATTTAGGAAATGATTTTTTCAAGACGGAGCCACCAATTGATTGCGATTTGCTAATCAGTAACCCACCGTTTAGTCAACAAAATGAAATTATTAAAAGAACATTTGAATTAGTAGAACAAAAGAAAATTAAATCTTTTTGCTTATTATTACCATTATCGACTTTAGAAACTCCAGCTAGAGCTGAAATGTGGGAAAAATATATTGATAAATTATCAATATTAATATTTAAGAAAAGAATTAAATTTTTAGGGTGCACTACTGGATTTAATAAAGGATGTTGTTGGGTTTGTTATAACATTGAAGCATTAAATAAAAAAATAATATGGATATAAAAAGGAGAAATAAGAATATGAATAAAGATTTAATTGAATTTTATGAAGAAGAAAAAAATAGAATACAAAAAGAAATTGATGATATGTGGGAAGTAGGTAAAAAAAGTCCTAAAAGAGTAAATAGGTTGGTTGAAATAGAATATATACTTGATGGCTTAGAAGCTGATAAAAAAATAAGACAATTAAATGAAGAAAATAAAGCTTTAAGAAAGAGACTGATGCAAGAGGGAATAGAGGTATCAGAATGAATGATATAATACAAAATTTAGAAACAAATGCTACAAATGGTAAAGAAAATTTTTGCTATATAAGCGAAAAACAATTAAATGCTATGAAAGAATTATCCAAGAGAGAAGCAAAAGAAAACAAGCAACTAAAAGATAATTGGAATAAGTTAAAAGAATATATTAATAAAATGCACGAATATTTTCTATATACTAATATTCACGAAATTTATAAGCAAAGTATGAAAGTAGATAATCCATTTCCTCACTTATTTAATTTATCAGAATTAAATGCGAGTGATAGAATATTAAGTTCAATTTATAAGAAAATTCAAGAACTAGAACAAGGAAGTGATAGTAATGAATAAATATTGTTACGAAATAAAGGATGGAAAACGTAAAGGCTATTTCAACATATACCAAGCAGTAAATGGTTCTATTCAATTAATGATGGGAAATCGTAATATTACTTTAACAGCACAACAAATATTAGATTTCAACATATATACATTTGATTTAATTGATTATGACCACGATAAATTTTTAGAATTTTATAAGTTAGGTGATAGTAATGTTAAAGATTAAAGATAAAGTAAATTTAAAAGAATTAGAAAAATACCCTTTTGAATGTCAAGACAGTGCTAGTATATTTTGGAGCAATCAAGATTGTTCAAAATATATACGTGTATGGTTTCTCACAAGAGAAATTACTTGTAATGATCCAAACAATAAAATTTTAAAAATGATGAAAAAAGATGGAATAGTAGAGAAAGTGAGAGTGATGAATAATGTTATTACAAATAATGCCTATTATTGTCCCACATACAAGTAATGGTGGTAGTTACGTTAATGTACCAGAATGGTTACAAATAACTCTATTTGTATTATTGATTTTAGTTGTATTAGTAATGCTGATTTTATTAATAAAACTTATATTTGAATGGTAAGGAGTGATAATTAATGACTTGGGAAGAATATGCAAAGTTGATATTGGGTAATGAAAAAGTTGCAGAATTAAAAAAAGAATATAATTTGTGTACTAAAAAATATACATATGGAAGATATAAAAATTTTATTAATAGACTAAGGAAAGAATGCAAATTAAAAGAAGAAGGAGAATAATAAATGATTCCAAATTATAAAAGGCCACAGATTAATGATTATATATTTGATATTCTAGAAAGACCAATGACAGATGAAGATTTAGAAATGATTAATTATCTTCGAGAAATAGAAAAAGAAAATAAAGAATTAAAGAAACAACTTGAAAATTGCTATTGTAATAGAACAGATTGCTCCGGAAGAATAAAAGATAGTAAAGTATATGACAGCCTAGTTCAAAAAGTAGAAACTCAACAAAAAGAGTTTATAAAGTATTTAGAAGGTGAAATAAAAACACTAGAAAAAGATATACTTGAAACCGTTGATGATATGGATATATATATGAAACAAGTGAAATCACTTATAATAGAAGAAATTTTACAAAAATACAAAGAAATAATAGGAGTATCAGATGAAAATAAAACCACAATTTAATTTTAATAAATATGATTTTGGTCTTGGAATTGTATTTAGAAGAGAAAATGAAAGTAAGAAATATATTAGAGAATATAAAACAATAAATTATATATTTGGAATTGTATTTTTATGGTTCAGTTTTGGATTTGAAATAGAAATAATAGGAGAAGATAAATAATGAAAATAATTAAAAGTGGTGCTAAAACGCCACCCAACAAACAAATTTATGTAATTAAATGTAAAACTTGTGGGTGTGTATTTACTTATATGGAAGAAGATATGTGTTATATAACAGTAGATTCAATTGGTGTATATTGTCCTGAATGTAATTATTCAAATGTTCCAATTATAAAGAAAAAATACAAAGGAGATGATAAATAATGAAAATAAAAGAATTAGATAAATTAATAGAATTAACAACTAAATTAAAAGAGGAACCAGATATAGAAGAGTTTGATGAAAATGATATATTAGATGATTTTATTGATTTAGTTAAATTGTATAAAGATTTCTTGTTTATAGATTAGGAGGAATTATGTATAAGCAATTAAAGAAACAATTATCAGATAAAAGAGTATTAGAAGATCTAATCAGAGGCTATGAAGATCGTATTAAATTTAAAATACAGAAGCAATTAGGATTACATGCTACAAGCTATGCAGAGCTAAAAATAGAATGCCCAGTAGTTGATGATAGATTTGCAAGAGTATTTAGCCAAATAGAAAATCTTGATAGAGAATTACAAGCCCTTAAAGGTGAATTAGAAATCATAAATAAATTATTAGAAAATGCTGATGATAAAATGAAGCAGCTTAGTGAAAGAGATATGAAAATTTTTAGATGTCGTTTCTTTCTTGGATTAACAGTTGCACAGACTGCAGAAAGATTAAATTATGATCAAGGATATATAAAAGAAAGAACAAGAAAGATGCTAAAAAACTAAAAACACACTTTTAACACACCCCCTAGGGTATATAATGTGTACAATGGAATAATTATAAGTTATTTCATATAACCCTTTTTACATAGTGCTACTCTTATGAGTAGCATAGAGTAGATATATATAGGCTCTGTTAAAGTTTTGCAATTAACCTATTAATATCCTAAAATTGCAGTTCATATCTATTCTATGGTGCTTATAAAGCATTAGCAAACACTATCTTGATTAATAGTATATGCCCGTCAGTGAAAACTGAGAGGACTTACTCGCTTATAAACGACTAGTTATATTATTAATCTTTTTGATAGGTAGTGTACTGATGATATATAAAATGAAGGGCTTTAAGGTTAGTACCGGGTCTAAGCCAAAGTAATTATAGTAAAATTACAAACCTTTATATCATTAGTACAGTATCTATTAAGAATAAGTCATCTATTATGATGGCTTTTTTAATGTGTTAATAAAATATAGTGAGGGTGATAGAATGAATAATCTGTCATATAGAGTATATAGCTCATTTATGGGGTGGAATTTAATCGGTATTAAACAAGAAATACCACAAGTAATAGAACTAATAGAAACTAAAATCAAAGAAGAAGTAAATGCTCAATACCTAATAATAGAGCATGACAGAATATTAAATGCTGACATACCATTTAAAACAATTTACGGCATAGAAGATTTATTGATATTTAAAGAAGAATACAAAGAAGAAAATAATATAGAACAAAGAATAAAGAGGAAATAAAATGAATTCAAAAAATTGTATGAAAGGGCTATGCAAAATATGTCCTGAGTTTAATACTTGCACTGGGCAAGAAAAAACTAAATCTAAATACAAAAATCAAAAAGTAGTAGTAAATGAAATAAAATTTGATTCTAAAAAAGAAGCAAAAAGATATCAAGAATTACTATTAATGCAAAAAGCAGGGTTAATAACTGATTTAAAAAGGCAAGTATCATATATTTTGGTACCTGCTTTTAATTTGAATAAAAAAAGATATAGAAATATGAGCTATATAGCTGATTTTACCTATAAGCAGAATGGCAAAGAAATAGTAGAAGACACAAAGGGTTATCGTACAGAAGTTTATAAAATTAAGAAAAAATTAATGGCATACATTTATCAAATTGAAATTAAAGAGGTGTAATTATGGGATTAAATGAAGTAGCGTTGGTAATAATTATCGCAAGTCCATTTATTTATCTAATGACAAATAAAACTATTAAATGTCAGAGGAAACCTAACAGAGCTGAAAGAAGAAAAAAATGAGTGGGATAATGTAATGGCAGCATATTTAGTTTCAGTAGCTAATAGAAAAGGTTCGATTCCTTTTCCCACAACCATTTTTAAGAAGGAGGATTATTTATGATAGAAGTAGAAGTATTAATAAATAATTTTAAAGACAAAGAAAATAAAAATAAACAGATTGAAATTGTTCGAAATAAGCAAGGAATATTACTTAATGAAGGAGAATTACTTCAAAAAGGCGATAGGTACAAAATTACTAAAGAAAGATATAATGAATTATCAAAATTAGGAATAGTAGTCAAAGCTCAAAAAGAAAAAAATAAGGAAGATTAGTTTATGGCTATAAGTAAAGCTGAGGATTGGCTAACTGAAGAAAACCTAGCTTTACTAGAAGGCTGGGCTAGAGATGGATTAAGTGATATACAAATAGCTCAAAATATAGGAATAAGTGATAGAACACTTTATCGTTGGAAGAAAGAATATTTTCAGATATGTCAGTCTTTAAAAAAAGGAAAAGAAGTAGCAGATTATCAAGTAGAGAATGCACTGTTTAAGAGAGCACTTGGATATACAATTGAAATAAAAGAACAAAAGGTTGATAAAGATGGCTATGTCCATGATTTAGTAAAAGATGTTCATATCCCACCAGATACAGGAGCAATAGCGTTTTGGCTAAAGAATAGAAAACCTGATAAATGGCGTGAAAAACAAGATAAACCACAAACCAATGATGATGAAGGAGTAATAATTATCGATGATCTCCCAAAGCAATAAAATAATAGTTAAATTAAGTGAACTTATTATTCCAAAATACTATGCTAATTTTAATGATATTAGTCATACACATCAAATTTATACAAGTGGGCGTGCTGGTACCAAATCAAGTAGAGGTGCTTTAAGAGCGGTAAAAAGAATAATATCTCCAAAACCTGGTTCGGTTGTTATTATGCGTAAGTTTCATAACAAATTAAAAAAGACAGTGTTTGCAGAATGTAAAAGAGCTATTAGTAGATTACATATTCCTAAAAATAAATTTAAGATAACAGTTAGTCCAATGCAAATAACATATCTTCCAACTGGTAATACCATTTATTTTACTGGTAATGATTCAATAGATGATACAAAAGGTATGATAGACGAAGATAGACCTATTGTATTAGTTGAACTTGATGAGTTAACAGAATTTTTCGACAAAGGCGATGGAAAAGATGAACTTCAAAACATAGAGGCAACATTTATTCGTGGAAATGATGAAGAATTCGTTATGGAATATTATTTCAATCCACCTAAAAATCCTAAAGCTCCTATAATGGAATGGCTTAATAAAATGGTACTTAGAGAAGATTGCATTCATATACATGTTGATTACAGAGATGTTCCTGAAAGTTGGCTTGGTAAGAAATTAATATCATCAGCTAAAATATTAGAAAAACTAGATGAGAAGATGTATAAGTGGTTATGGTTAGGATTATGCATAGGAATCGATGAATTAATCTACTATATGTTTAATGAAGACATTCACATAAAAGAATGCACTAAAGAAGATTATAAAAATATGAAAGAGATTAATATAGGCGTCGATTATGGACAAATGAACGCAACTACTTATGAAGCTTTTGCAATCGATTACAAAGATATATGCGTACGAGGAATTGATGAATATTATTATTCTGGAAGAGACACTGGAAAACAAAAATCTCCCAGCGATTATGCTCAAGATTTTAAAGAATTTAAAAACAACCTGGAAAAAGAAACAGGATTAAAGGTAACATATGTATTTATTGATCCATCTGCTAAAGGATTGCAAGAAGAAATAAAAAGATTATGTCCTGATGTAATAGTTAAAGATGCCAAAAATGATGTGGCTTTAGGAATATCAAGAGTTCAGAAAATATTATCATTTAGGAGATTGTTTATTTCCCCTAAGCAGAGGCACTTGAAGGAAGAAATGTATATGTATGGATATGATGCAGATTTATTAGATAAAGGAAAAGAGGTTCCTATAAAGCAAAATGATCACTGCGAAGATGCAACTAGATATTTGATTATGGGAATTTGGAAATTTATTAAATCTTTACTTCCTATGATTGGAGATGATGAAGAATGATTACTGGTATTATAGACAAAATAAAAGGATGGTGGCATAAAATGTTTGATTATAATAAAATAGTTAGTGATTTTGGTTTAGATATGCAAACAAGTAAAAATATATTAGACGCTATTCAGGAGTGGAACAAAATATATAATAAATGTGAACCTTGGTTAGATGAAAATACAAAGTCACTTCATGTAGCTAGAACGATGTGCGAAAAAGTTGCTAAAGCAGTAACGGTTGAATATAAAAGTACCTGCAGTGAACCTTATATTGATAATATCTATCAAAAATTATTAAAGAAGAAAAGAAAATACACAGAATCAATGCTTGGAAAATCATTGATTTTTTTTAGGCCTTATTTTGATGGAAAAAATATCAAAGTAAATGTTATTCAAGCTGATAAATTTATTCCTGTAAGCTTTGACGACGACGATAACTTAATTGGATATATATTGATAGATCAGATAACAAAAGGACAAGATGTATATACAAGATTAGAATATAATGAATTAAAAGGTACAACACTTACAATTAAAAACATTTGCTATGAAGGAAGACTTGATGGTGTAGTGCTATCTAAAAAAATACCATTAGAAAATGTTCCAAAATGGAAAGATATAAAAGAAGAACAAGGTATTGAGGGCGTTGATAGAATTCTTGGTGGTTTTGCTACGATGCCTACAACAAACGATCTAGACAACTCTAGTCCAATAGGACAACCAATCTATCATAATGCAATAGGAATATTAAAAGAAATAGATATTCAGTATTCAAGAATTCTTCATGAATATGAGGGAACTGAACTTGCTGTAGATATTGATGAAAGCATTTTGCCTCGAGATAGTAAAGGAAAAACTAAACTTCCTAGAGGAAAAGAAAGATATTTCAGAAAATGGAATTTAGACGAAACAAAAGTTAAATCATTAGATATATTTAGCCCTGAAATAAGAGATAATCCATTATTTAATGGTTTAAACGAATACTTAATTCAAGCAGAAAATGCTTGTCATTTATCACATGGAACTTTAGCAAAACCTGAAGCAATAGAAAAAACGGCTACAGAAATGAAACAATCTAAACAAGATTATTATGTAACTGTTTCTGATATACAAGCAGTATTACAAAATGCTTTTGATGATTTAATTTATGGTATCTATGTATTATGCAGATTATATGGAATTCCAGTTAGAACGGATTATACAGTAGAATATGATTGGGACGATAGCATATTGGTTGATAAGGATAGTTCTAGAAATCAAGCACTTGTTGAAAGAAATGCCGATATTACCAGTGATGTTCAATATATTATGGAAACTCGTAATATGAAAGAAAAAGATGCAATAGAATTTGTTAAAAAACAAGTTGAATATCGTAAAATAACTCAAGAAAAAGAAGATAATTCACCTGAGGCTGAATAATGACCAAGCTAGAGTTTGAAAAGCTTCTTGTACCATTAATTGAACTCATGAATAACATAGAGATGGACTTGATCTATAATATATTATCAAGAATCGATAATTATGATAGTGTCAAAGGGTCTTTAGAATGGTATATCGATAAATTAGCTGAATTAAAGTTATTAGACAAAGATAATTTAAAAGCATTCAAAAAGAATAAACAGGAATTAAAAAAAATAATTGAAGAATTAGCCAATAATTGTGGAAATCATATTGATAATTTAGATAAATTGAATGAATATTATGAAAAAGGTTTATTAAATAAAAATCCTATTTCATTATATGAAAGTCAAGCAATAAAATCTTTAATTGGTGAAGCAATAAAGGATACATCAGACATTATGAATCTAATTCAAACCAAAGCTATAGAGGGTTCAAATAAAGCATATAAAGATATATTAAATAAAGCTTATATTGAAACTGCTAGTGGTACTTATACTTATACAGAGTCTATCAAGAGGGCATTAGATGAATTTGCAGAAAAAGGTATTAAAGCAGTCCATTATAAAAATGGTACAAGCTTATCAATAGAATCAGTAGCAAGAAGAGATGTTATTACTAGAATGAATAAATTAGTAGGAGATTGTGAATTAGAACACGCAAAAGAACTTGATACCAATTTAGTTTATGTAGATCAACATTTAGGGGCTAGAGTGAGAACTCCATATATGAAAAACGATTATGAAGCACATTGTGAATGGCAAGGAAAAAAGTATATGATAGACGGTTCTAATGACAAATACGATAATCTATATGAAAAGACAGGTTATGGTGAAATGCTAGGACTGAAAGGTATAAATTGTTATCATAATATGCGACCTACTTGGGAATGGGAAGAAATACCAAAACAAATTGATTTAAAAGAGAATGCTAGAGTAAGAGAGATACTTGATAAAAGAAACTATTATGCTAGAAAAATAAGAACTTTAAAACATAAAAGACTTAATTCCCAAATACTTAATGATAAAGAAGAATATAAGAAGATAAATAATGAGTATGTTTATACAGATAAACAATATAATTCATTCTTAGAAAAAAACAATCTAGTTAGAGACTACAATAAAGAATATGTTAATAATAGTTGGATTTCAAGTTTAACAGAAGATGAAAAATACTCATTAAATTCATACATAAGCTCAGATTCATACATTATAAATGATGCATTAAGAAATAATTATCCACTTGATGATAGATTAAATAATGTTGTTAAAAATTTAGATAGTGTGTTAGATAAAATACCCAATAGTAAAGGCATATTTAATCGTTCTTTATTTTTTGATAATGAGGATAATTATAATGAATTTATTAAATCTTTATCTAGTCTTAGTGGAAAGATTAAATTCAAGTCTTTTATTTCTATGTCTAAGGATATTTATGATGAAAAGGATAATATTAGACTTATAATGAAGTGTAAAACTGCTAAGGATATAAGTATGATAAATAAAAATGAACAAGAGTTATTACTTAAAAGAAATACAAGTTTTAAAATATTGAAAAAATATTATGTGAATGGTAAACTATTCGTAGATATGGAGGAATTATAATGGAATTTAATGGTATTCCAAAAGGAAAAGAAAAAAATAGATTATATGAACCTGTTGTTATGGAAATGGGCGAACCTCTTACAGGAATATTAAAAAAACTTGTAGAAGAAGCAGAAGAACAATTTGCAAAAGGTGAAATAAATTCAATAGATTATGAAGAATTGAGAAAAAAAGCAAAAGAAATAGAAGATAGCACTCAAAAATAGAGTGCTTTTTATATGCCTTAATAGTTATAGTAGGTGCAATTCCTACAAAGGCACCAAGTCGATAGAAATATCGGCTTTTTTGGTCTACCTATAAAGACTTGAAAGAATTAGGTATATCTAAAAATCTAGGAGGACTAAACCTCTGTAAAAAAGTGGAAGGAGAATAATAGATGAAAGATTATTTAGAAAGTTTAGAAATTGGTGAAGGAAAAGTAAAATTAAGTAGCGAAGAAATTAAAGCTATCTTAGCTGAACATGGTAAAACAGTTACTACTGAAACGGACAAAGTAAAACAAACTTTGAATGAGACAATAAGTAATTACCAAAATCAATTAAAAACTGCTAATGATACTATTCAATCATATAAAGATATGGATATTGATAGTATCAAAAAATCAGCTGATGATTGGAAAACAAAATATGAAGAAATGGAAGCTAATCAAAAAGCTGAAAAAGAAAAGAGTATTAGAGATGAAAGAACTAATGCTTTTTTTAATGACATTAAATTTGCAAGTGAAAGTGCTAAAGCAGGAGTAATTGCTCAATTTAATGCAAAAGACTTTAAGTATGATGAAGAATCTAATAAATTTTTAGGAGCTTCTGAATGGCTTAATGAATTAAAAGAAAAGGATAGTGGGGCTTTTCTTAGTGATGTTGCAAATCCTAAATTTACGGCATCTCCAACAGCTCCAAAAAATAATGTAGGTTCTATGGACGAAGTTATGAAAATCATGGGACTTAGTGAAGAAAAGAAATAAAGAAAGAAGGAATTAAACATGAACAATATTGAAATTAGTACAATTTATTTACCTTTACTTGATAAGGTTTACAAACAAGCTTCTAAAACTTCAATTCTAGAAGGTGATGAAGCTACAATGAAACGTGGCGACAACGGAGAAATTAAAGTTGCAAAATTAGATATGGATGCTCTAGGAGACTTTTCTAGAAACGATGGTTATACTAAAGGTTCAACTACTTTTAGATGGGAAACTATCAAATATGATAAAGAGCGTTCTCAGGACTTACGCATTGACAGATTAGACAATGCAGAAGCATTAAAACTTCCTTTTGCAAAATTATCTAGCGAATTTATTAGAACAAAAGTTGTACCTGAAACTGATGCAGCTCGTATTGCTAAAATTGCTGGTACTGAAGGAATCAGTACAAAAGCTGAGACTTTATCAGATGGTGCTGCAGTTATTAGTGCATTACGTGCTTGTTCTAATAAGATGGACGAAGATGAAGTAGATCCAGAAAACAGAATTTTATTTATCACACCAACACTAAGGGGAACAATTTCAGATTTAGATACAACTAAATCAAAAGAAGTTTTAAGTAAGTTTTCTAATATCATTGAAGTACCACAATCAAGAATGTATACAAAAATTGAGTTAAAAACAGGTAAAACTGAATATGGTTATGCCAAAGCAAAAGATGTATATGAAAAAACAGAAGATACCACAAAACAAACAGGAAAAACTTACTATACTAAATCAGGAAACACATATACAAAATTTACTGGTGATTCTTTAGCTTCAGGAACTGATTATTATGAATTAGTAAGTGAAGCAGGTAAGGAAATCAATTTCTTATGTGTAGAAAAGAGTGCTGCAGTAGTTCATATGGAACAGTTTATTAAATACTTTACACCAGATGAAGATCAAGATGGTGATGACAATGTATTTAAATATCGTAATAACAATTTATATGGCCATGTTTATGAAAATAAATTAGCCGGTGTTTATTGTTCTTATAAAGCATAATAGGAGGAAAAATGAGTACATTTATTGGAATGGGAGCAAACAAAATCATTAATAAAAGTGTTGTAGATGTTTCTAAAGTTGAATTAGAAAATAAAGAATTAAATTCAAAAGTTGCTGAATTAACTGTAGAAAATGTTAAACTAAACAAAGAAAAAGACAATCTTCAAGAAATTATTGATAATTTAAACAAAAAAGTTGCTGAATTAACTGAAAAAGTTATTGAGGCACCTGAGAAAGCAGATAAAAAAGCAAAAAAAGAAGCTGAACAATCAGCAGAATAGGAGATGATAGGTATGCTAACTAAATTAGTAGATTATGAATATTATTCTAAGAATTATGGAGGTTCTAGCATACCTGAATCTTCATTTCAAAAAAGTGTGATTGAAGCAAGTAGTAAAATAAACCAATATACTTCAAATAGAATTAATGAGACAATTCTAGATGATAATATAAGAAATACTGCCTGTGAAATTGCAGAACTTATATATTCACAAAGCATTTTAAAAGAAAAAATAATCAGTGATGATAAATCTAAGGCTAGTGAAACAGTTGGACCTCATTCAGTTACTTATGTTAATAATAAAACTTTTCAAGAAAAAGAAATTTTGACTCCTGAAGAACTCGAATATAATTGCTACAAAATCTGTTATAGATATTTAGTTAATACTGGTTTGATGTATAGAGGTGTTTTCAATGTTTGAAGATACTGTTACTGTTTTTAATGTTATTAAAGAAAAAGATAAGGTTACTTATCATAGGCAATTTGTTAATAATGTTTTTTATCATAAAGAGAAAATAATTTCTCAAGAAGGTAAGGGAGATAAATATACAAATGCCTATGATGTAATATTTTCTAACATAGCATTAGAAAAGTGGAAATCTAAACAAGATTTTGATAATTCTGATGATACCTATACTTTAAGAGAAAACGATATTATTGTTCTAAATGAATATAAAGAAATAAGTGATTTGAAAGAATTACAACAATCCTCAGTAGACTGGTTTATGATTAAAACAGTATCTGAAAACCTTTATGGAGATTTAGTACTTCATAATATCGAGGTAACTAATTGAAAATTAAAGCTAATCTTATTTTACCTGATACTGGTGAATTAATGAAATCAGTAGGACTAAATGAAGGTGGCAAAGTACAAAAATATATTGATAATTTTGTTATTAGTAAATGTCAACCATATTTACCAAACAATGGCAATAACCATTTATACCAATCCAGTATAAATTCTACTAAGTTAGGCAATGGATTAGTTATTTGGAATACTCCAGATGCTAACTATCTTTACGAAGGAAAACTAATGGTTGACCCTATAGCAAAAGTTGGTGCATTTCCTATCCGCAATGGAAAAATATCGTTTGATGATAAGGATGGACCAATTGAAAAGTTTGTTAGTAGAAAAGGATATCCTAAAATAATGGACCCAAGACAAAGAGATTTAGCTAATGTGAGAAATGAGAAAGATCATTGGTTTGATAGAATGATTGATAATGAAATGGACAAGCTCTTAAATGGAGTACAGAATATTGTTAACGGAGGTAAAAATGAGTAAACCAATCATAGAGTGCATTAAAGAATATATGAATGATTGTCCATATTTGAGTGAATTATCTAAAATAAATGTAGATTACTTAAATATGGGAGATAACGACTTTGAGTATTGGTCGTTAGAAAAGGTGGAAGCACCAACAATTTTGAAAAAGAATGTATTAGGAACAAAAACGGAACGCCAATGCCAATTTATAATTGCTAGTCGTTCTTTTTTTAATCCATTAGTAGATACTCAAAATATTGAAAATTTAGACTTATTTGAAAAAATCGAGGAATGGTTTTATAAAAATACTAAAAAGAAAGTATTACCTAAATTAAATGATGGAGAAACTGCTATTTCAATAGAGGCAACCACTCCAGGTTATTTATATGGAACAAATAAAGAAAATACAATCGCTAGATATCAAATGAGTTGCAAATTGCTATATGAAAAAAAGGAGGAAGATAGTATATGGCATTAAGTTTATTAAATGGAACAGGAAAATTTAATCGTGAAGATCATGTTACAATGTTCAATTCAAATATTACTTCATGTGATGAGAATGGAATCGTTTATGGAGAAAGTCCTGTTTGGGTACCATTTGGTGAAGATAATGATGAAATAACTCGTGAATTAAACAACGAAATTGATGCAAAAAAGAATGTATTAGGTAAAACTAATATTGATCATTCTGGTGGAGCACAAACTACTGAAATAGATCCTATTGCTATTCGTGGTAATGATACTTTATCAGCTATTCTTTATTTAATGTTTAAATATGGTCTAGTAGGCGATAAAGCTAAATTACAATGTATGGAAGTTACATTAGCAGATAAACAGTCAGATGGCTCATATGGAGCATTTACTGAAGATGCAATTGTTGACTTAAAATCTTGGGGTGGAGACACTACAAAATTAAATGGTCCAATTACTTTGAATTGGTGTGGAAATAAAACACATGGAACTTTCAGTACATCTACAAAAGCATTTACTGCTACAACAGAAGCTTAATTGAGGGTGCCTAAACGCACCCTCTTATTTTTTAATTTTATGAAAGGAAGTTGAACTATGGCTTTAATAGTAAAAAATAATTTTGTTAGAGAAGAAATCAAAGATGAAGACGGAAATGTATTAGGAGAAATAAAATTTAATCCTAACGATTCAAGAATCATGAGTAAATTAACTAAAATCGTTAATGAATTAGGAGATAGCTTAAATAAATTAAAATCTATGGGTGATATGCCAAAAATTCCAACTGAAAATTTAGAAACAATAGAGGATTTTGAAAAAATATCTGAATCGTTCAAAACAATAGAACAAGGTTTTGATATTGAAGAAAAAGCAGTTGACTGCGTTCTAAATAATTTATCAGAAGTTTTTGGAGAAGAAACCATAAATATTTTTACAGGTGGTACAAAAGATGTTTTAAGTGTAATGCCATTAATTGAATATATTTTGCCTTATGTAAAAGAAGCTCGTAAAACAAAAATGAATAAATATCTTAATAAAAAATCATCTAATGGTGTGATGGAATAATGAACATTTTAACTTCATCATTACCTACAAAAATAATGGTCAATGATAATATTTATGATATTAATTATGATTATCGTACTGTTATTAATATTTTACTTGCTTTTGAAGATTCTGAGTTAACTCAAGAAGAAAAAGTATTTATAATGATTGAAAATCTATATAAAACCGAAATTCCACAAGAAGATATAGAAGAAGCTATTTCTAAGGCAATTAAGTTTATAGATTGTGGAGAAGATTATTCTTCAAATAAAACTAAATCTAGAGTTTATTCATTTAATAAAGATGCAAATTATATCTTTACTGGTATTAATTCTACGCATCACATTGATATTGATGAAAAACCGAATCTGCACTGGTGGAAATTTGTTAGTTTTTTTATGGATATGTCAAGTGAGTGTATGTTTGGTGAACTTGTATATTATCGTACAAGAAAAGCTGAAGGTAAATTAACAAAAGAAGAGAAACAACAATATGAAAAAATTAAGGATTTAGTAGATTTAGAGAAAGTTAATATTCAATCAGAAGCAAGAAAAGAATTTTTTGAAGAATTTCATAAAACTAAAAAATAGGAGGTGGTATACTGGCAATAAAAAAAGGTGCTGTAATTGTAGATACTAAATTAAATAATCAAAAGATAACTAAAGATTTCAAAGATTTAGAAAAAAGCACTGAAAAATTAATTGATAAATATAATAGGTCCGTTGATAGTATTAAAAGTCAAGAACTAGCTATTTCTAAAGTAAAAGCTAAGATGGATGAATTAGTAAGTGGAAATAAAGAACCAGCAAGTGTAAAATCATTAGAAAATGGGCTTAAGAAAGCCGAAAAAGAAATTGATGATTTAGAAAAACAATACAATCAAACAATTGAGCAAATTTCACAAAAACAAGTTGATTTGGAATTTGCACAAGGATTAGGTAAAACTGATGATGTTGCATCAATTAAGGTTGAACAAGGAAATTTAGATAGTAAAAGTTTAGAACTTGCTACACAATTAGAAAATGCTAAAGATAAAGCTCAACAATTAAAACAAGAACTTGAACAAACAAAATTAAATTCTGGTAATTCAGTAGAGGTTCAACAATTATCTCAACAACTTGAAGTGATGAATAGCAAACTAAGTCAAACTAAAGAAGAAGCTAATCAAACAAAAAATGAAATTGCTGAAGCATTTCAAAGAAAACACTTATTAAATTTTGGCGATGGATTTAATGATATAGGTAAAAAAATTGATAAATTCAAATCTAGAATGACTAAACTGATAGGAACTGCTATGGTTTTTAATTTGTTAAGAAACAGTCTTACTAATTTAAGAAATGGATTTATCAGTTTGCTTAAAACTGATGATAATTTTTCATCTAGTCTAAATCAAATAAAAGCAAATTTGATGACTGCGTTTGCTCCAATTTACAATGCCTGTTTGCCTGCAATTAATTCATTAATGAATGCACTATCAAAGGTCACAGGTACTTTAGCTATGTTTGTATCAGGGCTTTTTGGTACAAGCTTAGAAGATGCCAAAAATCAGGCAAAAGGATTAACAAAAGCATTAGATAGTACGAAAAAAAGTGGAGAAAAAGCAAGTGGAGCTTTAGCTAGTTTTGATAATCTTGAGGTTGTTTCTGATAATAGTTCTGGAAGTGCAAACGGTCCAAGTGTTGATTATAGTGGTGAAATAACATATAGTCAAAAATTATTAGATATTTTAAATCAAATTAAAAGTTTTGTTGTGGACAATAAAGAGGTTATTTTAGGACTATTAGCTGGTATTGCAGCTGGATTAGTTTTAATAAAATTAGGCTTAGATGGAATAATGGCACTTGGAATCGGTTTAATCATTGCTGGAATAGTTACTTTAGTTCAAGGAATAATTAATTTCATGAATGATCCTTCGTGGGAGAATTTCTCTACTATATTGACAGGACTTGCCCTTATACTTGCAGGAGTTGCTGTTGCGATGCTAGCAGTAGATGCAGCTAATCCAGTTGCATGGATAGTGCTTGCTATAGCAGTTATTACTGCGTTGGTCGCACTGATAATTAAATATTGGGATGAAATATGTGATATTTTAGGAAAAGCTGGTCAATGGTTTTATGATCATGTTATTAAACCAATAGCTGATTTTTTTGTTGGAATGTGGAATGGTTTAAAAAATGGTGCAATTGATGCATGGAACGGAATTAAATCTGTATTTAGCACTGTTGGTAAATTTTTCAAAGATACTTTTACTAATGCATGGAATGGTGTAAAAAAGGTATTTAGTACAGGTGGTAAAATATTTGATGGTATAAAAGATGGAATTATTAATGGATTTAAAACAGTTGTTAATGCAATTATTAAAGGAATTAATAAAGTTGTAAGTATTCCATTCAATGGTATTAATACAGCTCTTACTAAAATTAGAGATATTTCTATTTTAGGTGTATCTCCATTTAAGAAGATAATAAAAACAATAAGTGTACCTCAAATTCCACAATTAGCTGAAGGTGATGTAATTCCACCGAGACATAAATTCTTAGCTATGCTAGGAGATCAAAAGCATGGAACTAATATTGAGGCACCACTTGAAACAATTAAACAAGCAAATAGGGAAGTAATGCAAGAATTTATGGGTGCTCTTTCTGGACTTAATAATGATGAAAAAGAAATAGTATTTAGAAATTTAACAATAGTTGCACAATTTGGTAATAAGGAATTTTCTAAAATTGTCGTTGAAGCAGTTAGAATGGCTGAAAGAGAAATGGGAAAGCAATTATTTGTTAGTGCATAAAGGAGTGATTAGATATGGATAAAATTAAAATTATAAATATAGATGATAGCTCTGATTATTTTGAAATTCCATATGAATGGCTTAAGGAAGGAACACAAGGACCATATTTAAATGATTTAGAGGCAAGTGCCGAAAGAGGAAAATTAACTGGAGCTCTTAGTCGTGTAAGATGTGCCGAGGTTCCAGCAGCAACTCTTGATATTATAAAATCATTAACTCAAAAAGAATTGTACCCACTTTTAAGATTATTAAGAAAAGTAGCAATTAATATTAGATATTTTGAAAAATATGAAAATAGATTTATTACTAGAAAATTTTATGCAAAAAAACCTAATCCAGCATGGAAAAAAATTCCAGAAGATAATAATACCGATAATATAGAATATGAAGCTTTTACAATAGAATTTTCAGGGTATGAGGATGTGAATGTTGAATGACATATAAAAACATAAACAATTCAGCTATACAGTCTTTTGAATATGAAACTACTATGATTAGTGATGGTAATGTTGTTGGTACATGTGAATTAGGAAAAGCAACTATTCAATTATTAAATAATAGTAATCAATATAGCGTATATAAGGATTCATGGATAAAAACAGTTCATGGATCCTTTTATATTTATAGTGTAGAACCTGTTCAGGAAAAAGTAAGTATTAAATTAAATTGCTATGATATTAAATATAAATTAGATACTCTATATGATAGTACAAAGCATAAATTTCCATGCACTTTAAAAGCTTATAGAAATTCTATTTTTGACAGCTGTGATGTTTCATACGATGATAGTGATTTTCCAAATAGTGACTTAATCTTAAATGAGGAACCTTATATTGAAAATGGTTCAAGTAATAGAACTGTTATTAAAATGATAGCACAAGCTGGTGCAAGTGCAGTTATTACAGATAAAAACGATAAATTTTATTTTGTATGGTTCACTGATAAAATTCATACCGTGAATGATTGGATAGAATTAACTACAGAAAAGCAAAAATCATCTCCAATTAATTTGGTTGTGTTAGGAAGAGGAGATACTGAAGATAATGTGTATTACCCAGAAGAAAAGCCAAGTAATCCTGTAGAGTTTAGAATTAACAATAATTATATTTTAGATCCACAAGATACTTCTAGTACAGAAGATTTAAGATATACTACTAGAATTCCTGTCTATAATCAAGTAAAGGGATTTTCTTATTTGATTTTTAGTATGAGAAGTCAGCAAATCAATAATAAATTATCTATAAGATTAGGTGAACAAATAAAGTTCGTTGATATTTGGGGAAATGAACTAATAGCTCCAATAATGACTAAAAAAATCGGTTGGTTAGGTGGAAATTTAGAAAATGATGACAATTATGAAATAACCTTATCTGCAGATAAAATATCAGAATCATCTACTCAAATAAAATATGCATCTAATTTAAAAAATGATGTTATGAGAGTGGAAAGAAAAGCAGATAAAAATTCAGGTTTAATTCAGGATATAATCACTGAAAATAAAGAAAATTCGGATAAGCTGGCTAAATTAGAAATAGATGTAGATAGCATTACTGGTGAAGTAGAACATAAATACAATTTTTTAGATGAAGCTGAGGGAAAAAATCAGCTAGAATTGGATAACAGTCTGGAATATCAACCTGTTTCTTTTAACATACAAGGAAATACAGAAAAAATTTTATATTTTTATCCTACTGATATATTATATCCAAGGAATGATTTATATCCATTAGGAATTACAGAAGGGAGTTGTGAATAGTGAAAATAACTTTATGCATTGACAAGCAAGAAAGAAAAAGCCCGTCAAGTGAATTAAGACAATACTCAATAGACATTGGTTGTCCTCTAAGATCAATTGATGATACTTATGATGAATTAAAAATTATAACTGATGACGAAAACAAACTTGTAGGTTCGATTATTAGAAGATGCTATATCGACAAATATGGTGTTCTTAAAAAATTATTGCCAGAAGAAACTCAAGAATTAGTATTGCCTGAGATTAAATTGTTTGAAGGTATTAATTATATTTATATTAAAGAATTCATCAATCTTAATATGAAAATAGAATATCTAACAAATGCCGAAATGAACAAGTATTTTGCTAGTAAAGTAGAAATGAAAACAACAATAAAACAGACATATGACGAAATAATGCTTTCTGTTTCTAAAAAAGTAGGAGAAGATGAAATAATTTCAAAGATTAATATGAGTCCTGAAGAAATTACTATATTAGCCAATAAATTAGGGATTACAGCCAATGATATTTTAAACATTATTGCTGGTAATACTATTAATTTAACTGCCAAGAATATTGAAATTGATAGTACTAATTTTAAAGTTGACGAAAATGGAAATATGACTTGCAATGATGCAACTATGAATAACATAAATATTTCTGGTGGAAGTATTACTTTAGATGATAACTCATCGCTTTCAGCGATAAAAATAATAAATTCACAAAATGATCATATTTTTACTCAATATAATTCCGAAGGAATAATACTTAAAAAAAATGGCAAGCAAACTGTATTAATCGCAAATTCTCCTTCTGATGATAGCGGATACGTTTCCATAGGAAATAACAATTCAACTGAAACAACAATAATAGCAAAGGACGGAATAACTACTCCTGCGTTGACACAGACATCATTAGAAAGCATTAAGAAAAACTTTGAAAGATTTGAAAATGGTCTTTCAATAATAAAGAATGCAGACATTTATAAATATCATTTAAAAGTACAGGATGATAAAGATAAGAAGCATATAGGTTTAGTAATTGGCAGTAAATATAATACACCAGATATAATAATACAAGGTAATGGGGTGGATTTATATGCTATGTGCAGTATTGCTTGGCAGTCTATAAAAGAATTAAATTCAAAAATAGAACAATTAATAAAAAGAATAGAGGATTCAGAAAATGAAAAATAAAATAAAATTAAATATTCAAAGATTTAGTTATACACCATATGAACCAATAAATTTTGAAAATGGTACATTAAAAACACCTGGTTCTGTTAATTTAGCAACAGGAGAAATCACAATGCCTGTCTACGAAGGTAAGGCTCCAGTAAATGCCAAAAATTTAAATCATGTTGAAATCGGTATTGCAAATCTAGAGGCATCATCAATTTTTTATGAAGTAATTGGTGAAATTAATGAAGCTACTGGTGAAGTTACATATTACGATACAACTCAAACAGTATCTTCTGATACTGAATAAAAAAATAAAAAACGAAAGGAATGATAGTTGTGAAAAACTTAAAATTTAAGATGGGGGGGGGTTGCTATTTAAGCAACACCACACCCCAAATGGAAAGGAGGAAAATATTTAATTTTTCTTCTTTTCTTTTTCGAAAAAGTGGTGGTCGTTTATGAAAATTGCTAATTTTGTAGATAAATTAGGTAATATTCTTTTACCTGATTTTGTAAAACAAATCATTACTAATTCAAAAACGGAAGTGCCATCTAGTTTTGCAGTAGCAAATGCTATAAAAGATGAATATGCTATAGCTGTTTTGCCATCAAATATTTCGTTTTCAGGTGAGGCATGGCAACAAAATGAGTTATCACTTACAGAATTTAATAATACATCTAATCAAAAATTAATTTTTTCAAACGGAAAAATAAAAATAGGTAAAAATGTATCAAGGATTAAAGTTACTTCTAGTTTTAATTGTGCTAAAGCAAATGCCAAATCTGCAATATATGGCCGTATTATAAAAAATGGGTCTGCTGTCACAAATCAAATGTTAGATGAGTCTTTATCCTTTGGTTCATTGACTACAACTACGATTTTTGATGTTAAAGAAAACGATGTAATTGGTCTTGCATGGATATTTACCGTAGCAAATTCAAAGGCAAACTTATTAGGTGCTAGTAGTTATTTTGAAACATATATGATGATAGAAATAATTAAATAGTAATTTTCATAACAGCTTAATAGCTAATTAAATGAAAAAATTAGTACAATTAAAAAATAAAGAAAATGAAAACTTAGATCCAATAAACTTAAATTATGAGAAAAGAATAAAACAAAACTCAGATAATATTGAGTTGTTGAAAGGAACAATAGTATGGAAAAATTCAGATCCAACATTAGAATTTGCATCTCAAAACATAGTTTTAGACTTTAGTAATTGTGATAAATTCGATGTTATTAGTAGATTATCAACAGAAATAGATAACAGAACAGTACAACCAGTTTATAAAGGTATGCCAACTAGATTAATGCTTACAGGATATGCTGGAAACGATAATGCTTATGTTAGAGATGTAATTATTCATGATGGTAATGTGTATTTTGGAGATGCGTTTGGATATGGAATTGGTAATAATAATAATTTTACTAATCCAACGAATAATGCATTAATACCTTTATATATAATTGGGTATAAAACAGGATTGTTTTAATAGGAACTATTGGATATAAGTAGAAAAATTAAATATCAATATTGATATGAAAAAATTAGTAAAATTATTTGATAAAACTGGTAATGAATTAGTACCAGACAATATCAAAAATACTAAATCCAAAAGTAAAACAGATACTTATAGTTGTAATTATATAAATAATCTAAATATTAAAAATGAGACCATTGTAGGAATGTTTCAGCAAACCGTTAATTTTGAGAGTGGATCTAAAAAATTTAAATTTAACGAAGATGCAAAAACAAAAAACGCAAAGGAATATCTTTCTATTACAACAGATGGCATTGTAATAGGTAAAGGTATTCACACTGTAAAAGTTACCTACAATATTAGATTAGATTGGAATGCCCCAACAGAAAAGAGCTATTATTTTATTATTAATAAAAATAGTGAAGAGTGTTGGGACACTCATTCTTGCATTAGAAAGACAAATCAAATTCAGCAAGTAATTAGTCTTACAAAAACTATAAATGTAGTTGAAAACGATATCATCAGCTTAGTTTATAGTGGTGATGCTGGAAGTACAACAATAAATGCATCTCTTACCGTGGAAATTTTAGATTAAAGAAAGGAATAAAGATGAAATTAATAGAAATATTAAATGATTATTGGGCTTTAATTTTAGTAGGTCTATTATCCTTAATAGAAGTGGTACCTATTAAGATTTCTCCAATTGAATTTGTTGGCAAAAAACTAAACAAATCAACGAATGAAAAGCTGGACAAACTTGATAAAAAAATAGAAGATTATCATCAAGAAGATGCAAAAATTTTAATAAGTGATTTTGTTCAGGATATTAAAAATGGTGAAACAAAATCCGAAACACAATGGATTGCAATGCTAAATTTCGTAAATGAATATATAAACAAAGGTTGGAATTCAAAGGTTAAGCAAGATGCAATTTTTATAGAAAGTGAGTATCGAAAATTATTTTTTTAGGGAGGAATGAATATGAAAGAAAAAATAGCTAAATTAATAGATTTAAAATCTATTATTACATTATCATTAGTGATTACACTTGAAATTTTAATCGTAAAAGGGAATAAATTAGACAGTGATTTATTTTTATTATTTTCAAATATTATAACAATGGTTATTACATACTTTTTTACAAAAAAATCAGTCAAAGAGGGTGAGTAAATGAAAAATTTTACATTTGGAATGAAAAATATGAGAATTACCCAAAGCTACAACGGAACTACTTCTCATAAACCTCATTGGTATAATAGCAAAAATTATGCAGATTACCCAATAGATATTGCGGGTATTGATGCAGGTAGAGAACCATATTACGCTACTGTTGATATGGAAGTAGTAGCTATTAAAGGAATTGGTAATTCAACTACCAATACCATTTGGTTAGTTGCAACAGAAGAGTGTGATACACCAAGTGGAGTATTTAAGCCATTTATCATGCTTACTCATTGGAATGATTCTGATCCTTATATCAAAAATCTAAAAGTTGGTTCTATTGTGAAAATGGGTAGTCCTATTTGTGAAGAAGGAGTAGATGGTGCTACTGCTAATCATTTGCATTTAGTATGTGGTAATGCAGATAAAAGTTTAGGCGATGGACTAATTCAAAATAGTAATGGTAAATGGGTATCTAAAGGGTATTGTTTAAAACCAGAAGAAGTTATGTTTATTGATAAAGAATTTACGAATATCTTATCTACTAGTGATTTAACATTTAAGGAAAAGCCTAAAGAAGAAATAAGAAATGATAACTTTTTAGGAAGTAAAGGTTATATTAGTTTTGGTGATAGTGGAGATAATGTTAGTAAAATTGCATCATTCATGAGAAAAACATTTCCGGCTTATACTTCTAGTAAAACATTAGGTAGTTACTACGGTAAGTACATTAAAGCTAGTATAACAGAGTTTCAAAAAAGAACTGGTTTACTAGCAGATGGTAATATTGGACCTATTACTTTAGCTAAATTAAAAGAATATGGATTTCAAGAATAATTAAAATAAAAGAGTCTATCGGCTTCCTGAACTCAGGAAAATGGTAGGCTCTTTTTTATTTGCAAAAATTTCATTTTAGACATTTTGAAAAAATAGAGGGGAGGGGGTAAAAGTTGCATTTTATAATAGAAAATGCAGTAAATAAAAAGAAATAAGAGGATTTTAAATAAGTTTGAGTAAGTTAAAATAAGTCTAAATAATGTAAAAAAACATACAAAAATGTAAAAAAATAGTGGAAAATGTAACTTTTTTGTAGTATATTTATGTTGTGGAAAGGTAGATATTATAAAAAATTATTGCATTTTTTTGCATGTTTTGGTATAATATGCCACAAGTTGAGGGGTAATCCTTTCAATTTATTGATAGTACATACAAGAAACGACAGTTTTCAACAGGAATGTACTATTTAATATAAGTGAGCAATTAGGGGGCGAAAATTTTTCTTCTTTCGCTGCGCTTATAATTAATTTTATAAGTCTGAGTAGGTCATTGACTGAAAGAGTACATGTAGGACTGGGAGACTACATAATTGTTCATCGCCTGCGTTAATTCGCAGGCTTTATTTTGATAGAAAGGTAAATGCAGTATGATTAAAAGAGATGTAAAACTTGTTGGAAAAATAACTGAACAAATAGCTTCAAATCATAAAATATCTGAGCTTGCTAATAGACCAATTGTGCAATCTTTAGATTTCTATATTCATATTGCCAAACATGTAAAGCAATTTAAAAATGTAGAAAGTTTTAATAAAGCTATTGACAATATTCCTAATGTATTAGCTAAACCTGAATTTACCTATTATGATAAAGAAAAAGAATGTCTTCTGTACTATGCTAAATTGGATGATTATACTTGCTATGCCATTAATCTTAATTTAACCACTGACTATTGTTATCTAGCTTCTTTATATCCAATAAGTTTAAAGAAATTAGAAAAGAAAAAAGAAGAAAGTTATATTCGCAAAAACTAGGAGCAATTCCTAGTTTTTATTTTAAATAATTCTTTTTAAATATATCTTCAAACTTTAAATCAGGATAAGTATGTTCAAAAACAACTTGTCCTTTTTTGTGCCATTCATCACGTAACCTCTTATCAAAATGTATCCCTCTACAATTTACTTGATCATGATGTTCACAAGTACATAAAGGTATCACTAATCCATATTTGATAGAATTTAATCTATTTCTACCTCCAAAGATTTCGTGCTTATTTACAGGACTTTTGCCACAAATAATACAATGATTTAAATCATCAGTAAATAAACTGAATCTGTTTCTTTCTAATTTTGACAATTTACTACTTCTTTGTTTCATTTTTGCACAATAAACTGGACTTTTTTGTGCATTTTTCCACTTATAGGTGGACTTTTTCACAGTAATTGTGCATTTTTTATATTCTTTATAAGGACAATTGCTACAATCCTTTAAACATATTTCTTCTTTATTTCTTTTACATTCAAATTTGTGATTAAATTTTTGTTTTAAGTATATACATTTCATTAGATAATCCTCCTAGGACTATCGTGCAGGTACTGAAGAATTAGCGCATATCGAAATTATTTGTGCAATGTTATATCAGTTAATGAAAGGTGCAACGCCTGAGGAAATGAAAGAAGCTGGATTAGCTAGTCACTATGCAGAACATAAAAATGCTGTTTACCCAGTAGATGCAAGTGGTGTACCATTTACAGTGACTTATTTTGCAACAACTGGAGATGCACTTGCCGATTTAAGTGAAGATATGGCTGCAGAAGAAAAAGCTCGTGCTGTATATGAAAGTTTGATAGATTTAACAGATGATGCCGATATTATTGGACCATTATTATGGTTAAGACAACGTGAAATAGTACACTTTGCACGCTTTAAAGAGTTATATGATTATTATAAAGAAAATTTACCACAGGCAAAATAGTAGAAGTAAATAGTTTTTACTTCTTTTGTTCTTGGAATCAAGTTTGAAATATATTGTACTAAAGAGAAAAATTTGCTATAATTGTGGTATCAAAAGAGGAGAGTATTATGAAAAACATGGAAAAAAAGAAATTATTAATGATAACAGGTGGGATACTTGGATTACTTGTTTTGATCACAATTATTTTATTAATTTATAATGCTATATTTGGTAAAACTAGTTATAAAGATATTGAAAATAAGGTACTAAAAGCAGCTCAAAAATATTATAGTGATAATCAGTCACTTCTTCCTAAAAACGAACAAGAAGAAGTATCAACAACAGATGCTTCCTTAACAGCAGCGGGTTATTTAAAAAATATGAATGATTTAACAAAAAAAATGAAAGGAGTTACTTGCTCTGCCAAAGTAGTAGTAAGTTATGCTGGTGGTGAATATAGATATACTCCATTATTAGATTGTGGTACAAATTATTCCACTAAGTTAATTACTTCTTATATTAAAGAAAAAGAAACTAAAGTATATAGTGGAGAAGGTTTATACGATTTAAATGGAGAGTTAGTATATCGTGGTGAAAATCCTAACAATTTTGTTAAGTTTTCTGGTAAAATGTGGCGTATTGTAAAAATTGAAAATGATCAATTAGTATTAATTTATAATGAAAAAGGTAATAGAGTAGTTTGGGATGATCGTTTCAATACTGAAAGAAATAGAACAGATGGCATAAATGATTATTCAGTAAGTAGAATTTATGATAATCTAACAGCTATTTACAAAAATGATACGATTTTTAATAAAAATACTAGAAATTTATTAGCTATTCATAATTTATATATTGGTAAAAGAAGTGAATCTGATATGTATAATGATGGTTCTATTGAAAAATCATCTTTATTAGAAAAACAATATATTGGTTTACTTCCATTATATGATTATATTAATGCTAGTATTGATACAAATTGTAACTCTGCTCTTACAGAAAGTTGTACTAATTATAATTATTTAAATCATTTTGATTATAATTGGTGGTCTTTAACAGCTGATAGAGCTAACTCTTATAAAGTATATAGAATTGATAGTGAAGGGGTAATCGATTCTATGAGAGCTAATTCAAATGGTTATATTAGACCTGTTATTTACTTAGCAAAAGATGCATTATATGTAAATGGTACTGGTACAGAAACTGACCCTTATGTAATAAAATAAAAAAATTACTTGTCAAAATACATTTTTATTGGTAAAATAAGAATGTATTTTTTATTTATAAGAAATACAATTATGTATGGCGGTATTGGTGAAGTGGTTAACACGCCGGATTGTGGCTCCGGTATGCATGGGTTCGATCCCCATATTCCGCCCCATATTGAAATTTGCGCACACCTTTGTGTGTTAATAAATAAAAGTTCGTAATACTTGGTATTATGAACTTTTTTTGCAAATAAAACAAATTTAACATTATTATCAATAAATTCTTAAAATATGATAAAATTGTTTTAGATGAAATCTTTAAAGGAGAAAATATAATGAGAAATATAATAATTACTGGTGGAGATGATGGTTTAGGTAAAGCAATTGCTAAACTATTAAGTGAGAAAAATAATATAATAACTATTTCTAAGACAGAAGAAGGCACAATGAAAACATCAAAGGAAATTCCAAATGCAGAATGTTATACTTGTGATATTACAAAGCCAAATGAAGTTGCCAGAACCATCAAAACAATTATTGAAAATCAAGGAAATATAGATATTTTAATTAACAATGCAGGAGTTTGGTTAGCAGGAGATTTAACTGAAAATTCTTATGAACAAATAAGTAATTGTATAGATGTTAATACTAAAGGCCCTATTTATATGACTAAAGCCGTTCTTCCAAATATGTATGAACAAGGAAAAGGATTAATAATAAATGTATGTTCACAAGCAAGTTTTGATAGTGATGACTTTTCTACTGTATATAATGCTTCAAAATGGGCAATGAGAGACAAAAAGATGTTAGTAAAAAAGGAATCAAGGTAACTGGGTTTTATCCAGGCTTTATGCAGACTAATATTTTTAAAAAAGCAGGTAATGATTACGATACATCAACTGGTTTAGAAGTAGAAAAAGTTGCTAGAGCAATCGAATTTATAATTAATTGTGATGAGGATGTTATTATTCCAGAGTTTGGAATAAAAGATATTGAAAATTATTAATAAGAAAGGAAGATATAATAGTATGAAAGTTACAAAATATCCTCAATCATGTTTAATGGTTGAGACAAATAATAAAAAAATATTAATTGATGCTGGAGGATTAAAATATCAAGATAAATTTTTAGATTGTTGGAAAAATGTTGATTTGGTTTTAATTACTCATAAACATGGTGATCATATTAAAGTTGATGTTTTAAAAGAATTAAATAAACCAATTTATTCAACTCAAGAAGTACAAAACACTTATTCAGAAATAGAAATTAATATTGTAAAAGAAAATGATGTACTACAATTTGATAATACAAAGGTAGAAGTTGTAAAAGCAATTCACGGGTATAATCCGAACTTAAAGAATGGTAAAGAAATTTTTGAAAATGTTGGATATATAATTGATGACGGTAATTGTAGATTATATGTAACAAGTGATACAATTTGTTTTAAAAATAATTATAAGGCTGATGTTGTTGCATTACCAGTAACAGCACATGGTCTTACTATGTCATCATATGAAGCGTCATTATTCGCAAAGGAATTAGGTGCTAAATTAGTACTACCAATTCATATGGATAATGATGCTTATCCTACGGATATGGAATATATGAAATATAATTTTGAAAAATTTAATATTAATTATAAGATGTTAGAAATTGAAGAAACTATGGAAATTTAATTATAAAAATATGATAATTTTTGAACGAGAAATCGTTCTTTTTTATTGACTAAATTTTAAAATGAGATAATTGATAAATAGAAAACAGTTTCAAAAGATGTTTTCATTAATTACAAAACAATTTGGTAGAATTATTGGAAATATAGAAAGAAGACATCCTTTAGAATTTTGAATTAAGAGAAAATAATATGAAAAAAATATGTAAAATAAGAATGTGCATAATCGTCAAAATAAGTTTACGAAAAGTCTATGAATAAAATTTGTGAAGCAACATTATTAATCGTAATTCCCAATAACAGTTATGAAAAAGTAACTAGGTACTTAAAAAATTATCAAAATCAAGTTTTGAATTCTAATATTAAAATTGAATATTTAAAAATATCAGAAATTACTGAAAATTATATAAATGAGTCAGTATCATCAAGAAAATTTTAAAATTAGCTAGATGAATTTTAAAAATTGCCTTTTAAAAGCAAGGGAAAATTAAAAAATGATTCTTTGCTTTTTTTGATTCAGTTTTTTATAATTGAAACTGGTGATAGGAATGAATGAAAAAATAAGTGGTTATACATTAGATAAGCAACAACAGGAAATTGTATTAGATGATAGTAATCATTTATTAGTAGTAGCAGGAGCAGGAAGTGGTAAAACTTTAACCATATTAGGAAAAATTTATTATTTGGTAGAAAAGAAAAAAGTAAGTCCAGATGAAATTCTATGTATTTCTTTTACAAGAGCAAGTGCCAATAGTTTAAAAGAAAAAATAGAAAAAGAGTTTTCTTATCAAATGTCTATTTATACTTTTCATAAACTAGCATTAGAAATTTTAAAAGAAGGAAATGATTCCTATCAAATAGCAGATAGTAATACTTTAGAACATATCATTCATGAATTTTTTGCGATTACGATTTTAGATTATCCTAATTATTTAACTACCGTCTTAAAATACTTTCATAAAAACTCTAAAAAAAATTTAAAAAATACCTATCAACTTTTTTATAAGTATCACTATCAACAAATAGAATTATTAGAAAGATTATTATCAACATTTCTTCATTTATTAAAATGTAATCACTATCAGTTAGAAAGTTTTCCCATTTTTCTAAAAAGAATTAAACGAACCATTTCCTATAAAAAATACCATAAAGAAAAGCTTTTCTTGATATTAGCTCTTAATTTTTATCTAGAATACCAAAATTATTTGGAAACAAATAACGAGATTGATTTTGATGATATGATTTTTTATGCAACGAATCATGTTCATGAAAATGGTATTCAGAAAAAATATAAATATGTAATCATAGATGAATATCAAGATACCTCTTATGTTAGATTTTTATTAATTAAAGAAATACTGCTTAAAACAAAGGCTAAATTTATGGTAGTAGGTGATGACTTTCAATCTATTTATCGTTTTACAGGGTGTGACTTATCTTTATTTTTAGATTTTAAAAAGTATTTTCCAGATGCCTCCATTAAAAAAATTGAAAACACTTATAGAAATAGTCAAGAATTAATTAAAATTGCTGGAAACTTTGTTATGAAAAATAAAAAACAGATTTCTAAAAATTTAAAATCTTCTAAACATTTAATAAATCCTATTCAAATTATTTATTATACAGATATTTGTAAGACATTTTTATTATTGATAGAAAAAATTTATAATGAAACTAAAAAACCTATTTTAATATTAGGAAGAAATAATAAAGATATTAACCAAATTTTGAATAAAAATTTTAAGGTTACAGAATCTAATCAGATAATTTATAAAAAGAATCCTAATATATTTTTATATTATATGACTACTCATAAATCAAAAGGATTAGAAGAAGAAAATGTTATTATTATAAATCTTGAAAACAAGTTTTTAGGATTCCCTAATCAAATAAAAGATGATGAAATTTTAAGACTGGTTTCTAAAAAGTTTGAAAAGTATCCCTTTAGTGAAGAAAGAAGATTATTTTATGTTGCTCTTACTAGGACTAAAAATTATGTGTATTTATTAACTCCATGTAAGAATAAATCTATTTTTGTGTCGGAGTTAGAAAAGAATTGTATTAAATGTAAAAATATGATATAATATGCCAAGTTTGGAAGTGATAATATGCAAGCTTCTATAGGAAACTTAATGATTACAAGTTTTTGTAGTGAAAATATGAAGCATAAAAAATTTAGATTTGATTTAATAAAAGATGAGAAAATTTATGAGTTCGTATCTACTACTATAGGAAGTGATTTATGTGATCGTGAAGAAAATGATGATATACAGTTAGAACATTCATATATCATTCAAGATAAAGATAAATTAGTAGGTTATATTTATATACAGACAATTTCAGAAGAAGAGGGAATTGTTGAATTAAGATATGCTGTTCACCCTGAATATCGTAGGTTAGGCTACATGGGATATCATGATAATAATAGAAAAGGTTATGGAGAACAAATTCTTGAAGAATGTGGTAACGATTTATTTACTTTTGATGATATTAATCATATAGATTTACATATTCGTAAAGATAATGAAGCTAGTATAGGTTGTGCTAAAAAAGCTAACTATCAATGTGTTGGCATGAATGATGAAGAATATTATTATATTTATAGATTATCTAAAGGAAAAAGATTATGAAAATAAGAATGAAAAATTTAATAATTACTAATTACTGTGAAACTGATAAAAGAAAACTACGCTTTATAAAAGAAATTAGTGAAGATCCACTAGTAAAACATTTTGTATCTAATAATATGGACGAATGGTTAGAAGATTCTATAGATACAGAAAAATTATTAGTAGGTCCAGCTTATATCGTAGCTAGTGATATAAAGCTAGTTGGTTTTATTCGTTGTGCTTTTTTAGATACGAATGGTATTTTAAATTTACATTATGGAGTTCATCCTGATTACAGAGAAATGCATTATGGTACTAAGATTTTAGAAGAAACTTCAGAATATCTTTTCCGTAGTAATATGCCTATTAAAAATATTGAACTATACATTAAAGAAATTAATAAAGGAAGTATTAAATGTGCCATAAATGCTGGCTTTACACTAGATAGAAGTTTCCCTTCTAGAATTGATAACTGTAAAGTAAATGTATATTCTAAAAAGAAATAATAACATAAGAACTAATATCTATTTGGGTATTAGTTTTATTATGATAAAAATAAAAAAAAGAAAACCAAATAAATAAAAATATTAATCTCAAAATATGATATAATCTTTATAGAATAGAGGGTGTGAATATGAAGAAATTAGAAAATAAAATAGCTATTGTTACTGGTGGTGCTATGGGTAATGGTAAAGGAATTGCTAAAGTGTTTTTAAAATATGGTGCATCAGTAATAATTTTTGACTATCAAGAAGAAATTAAAAAAACATTGAAAGAGTTAAGAACAGAATTTCCAACTTCTGTTATTTCTGGTTACCAAGTAGATATTAGAGATAGTAAGATGATAACTGCTTGTATGGAAGCTATTTTTCAAAAATATGGACATATTGATATACTAGTAAATAATGCTGGAGTATGTAGATTAGATACGTTTGAAAATATGTCTTCAGAATTAAGAGATTTTCATTTTGATATTAATATAAAAGGAACATGGAATGTAACTAAAGCAGCTATCCCATATATGAAGAAAAATCAAGAATCTAGTATTATAAATTTATCCAGTGTTACAGGACCAGTGGTAGCTGATAGTGGAGAAGTTGCTTATGCTACTACGAAAGCAGCACTATTAGGTTTTACAAAATCTCTTGCAATGGAACTTGTTTCTAATAATATTAGAGTAAATGCTATTATGCCAGGTTATATTATGACACCAATGGTAGAAGGTATGAGCAGGGAAACTAATCCTACAAATCCACAAGAAGTTGTAGACAAAATTGCACTTGGTATTCCTATGAAAAGACTTGGAACAATTGAAGAATTAGGAGAATTAGCTGCCTTTTTAGCAAGTAATGAATCTTCTTATATTACGGGACAAGGAATTATTATTGATGGTGGTTCTACTTTACCAGAAACTATGGTTATGGGAGTATAAATATGTATGATATTAGTACTAGGAATGTAAAAAAAGGAAAAAATACTTATGCTTTTATTTTTATTGTTGGTTTTATCTTTCTTGCTTTTCTTGTTTATCAAACTTATACTACTCATCAAAAAGAAGCTAGTCTTGATTCTTCTACGACCTCAACTAGGGTGGAAATAACTTCATACGAAAATGATGAAGGAACCACAATGTATTCACCAATTTATTATTATGTAGTAGATAATCAAGAATATAGATGTTCTTCAATTACTTCATCTAGTATAAGTCCTAGTACCAAAAATGATACTGTCTATTATGAAAAAGCTAATCCTAGTAACTGTATGAGTAATTACTCAAAAAAAGGAAATAAATGGAATATAATATTTTTAATAATACCAATTATTTTTATTCTTGTTCCTATTATTAATTTTTATAGAATTAATAAAAGAGTAAAAAAAATTGAAAAGTTAAATCAAACGGGAAAACTTGTAAAAAATCTACCATATCACTTAGAAGAAACAAAGATATCAGTTAATAATGTTCCTATTTTAATGCCAGTTGTTAATTATACTTTATCATCTGGAACTACCATTATCTTATATGGAGATCCTAGATATGATAGAAAAAAAGGTGACGAAGATGATATGATTGATTTAGTAATTGATGAAAAGAATCCTGATAATTATTTCTTAGATTATTCAATTAACAGAATAGGTGGTAATTTAGTAACGGATTACTATAATAATCAACAGGAATTAAATGGGTTTGATACTGAAACTAGTATAAATAAAGAAACTATTTTAGGTGGGGATAATTATAATCCATCTAATAAATATTAAAAATAAATAAGTAAGAAGATAATAAAAAGTATCTTCTTCTTTTAACAAATTACTTATAACTTTCACTTTTTAAAAAGTTATTATATAATGAATACAGTAAAGGAGAATAGAAATGAAAGAATATCAAAATGTATTATCTAGTACGGAATTAGAAAAAATCGACAAATACTTTAGGGCTGCTAATTATTTATCAGTAGGACAACTTTATTTAAGAGATAATCCTCTTTTAAGAAGTCCATTAAAGTTTAGTGATATTAAGAAAAATATTGTAGGTCATTGGGGAACAGTACCAGGGCAAACATTTATTTATACTCATTTAAACCGTATTATTAAAAAATATGATTTAAATATGATTTATCTATCAGGACCAGGTCATGGTGGAAATAGTGTTGTATCAGAAGTATATCTAGAAGGAACTTATAGTGAAATATACCCTAATATTACAGAAGATATAGAGGGTATGAAAAAGTTATTTAAACAATTTTCTTTTCCTGGAGGAATTTCAAGTCATGTAGCACCTGAAACACCAGGTTCTATTCACGAAGGTGGAGAGCTTGGTTATAGTTTAGCTCATGCTTTTGGAGCAGTACTTGATAATCCAGATTTGATAGCTACTTGTGTAGTAGGTGATGGAGAAGCAGAAACAGGACCTTTAGCTACTAGTTGGCACTATAATAAGTTTTTAAATCCTAAAACAGATGGTGCTATTATTCCAATTCTTCATTTAAATGGTTATAAAATAGCGAATCCTACTATTTTTGCAAGAATTAGTGAAGAAGAATTATTATCATTCTTTAAAGGCTGTGGCTATGAACCATTTATAGTAAGTGGAGATGATCCATTAGTAATGCATCAAAAAATGGCTTATACTTTAGATAAAGTCGTTGAAAAAATTAAAAAAATTCAGGAAGATGCCAGAAAAAATAATAATCAAACTCGACCAATTTGGCCTATGATTATTTTGAAAACACCAAAAGGTTGGACAGGACCTAAAGAAGTGGACGGGAAAGAAATAGAAAACTCTTTTAGAGCTCATCAAGTACCAGTTATTATTTCAGAAAATTGTCCTGAAAATGTAAAAATATTAGAAGATTGGTTAAAAAGTTATCATCCAGAAGAATTATTTGATGAAAATGGTACCTTATTAAAAGAATTAAAGGAACTTGCTCCCATTGGTAATAAAAGAATGAGTGCTAATCCAAATGCTAATGGTGGAATCCTTTTAGAAGAACTTCGTACGCCAGACTTTAGAAATTATGAGGTAAAAGTAGAAGTACCTGGTGATACTATGGCTCAAGATATGAAAGAATTAGGTGGATATGTAAGAGATTTAGTAAAGTTAAATGAAGACAAAAAGAATTTTAGAATCTTTGGACCAGATGAAGCTCTATCTAATCGCTTAAACTATGTATTTGAGGCAACAAATCGTCAATTTAATGCTACTACTTATAAAAAAGATGAATTTTTAGCACCAACTGGTAGAGTAATAGATTCTTATTTATCAGAACATGCTTGTGAAGGTTGGTTAGAGGGCTATTTATTAACAGGAAGACATGGTTTCTTTCATACTTATGAAGCGTTTGCTCGTATCATTGATTCTATGGCAAGTCAACATGCCAAATGGTTAAAAGTTACTAAAGAACTTCCTTGGCGTAGACCGATTGCTTCCCTAAATTATGTTTTATCAAGTCATATTTGGCAGCAAGATCATAATGGTTATACTCATCAAGATCCAGGCTTTTTATCTCATTTAGCAACAAAAAAAGCTGATATTGTTAGAATCTATTTACCACCAGATGCTAACTGTTTGTTATCATGTTTTGATCACTGTATTAAAACTAAAAATTATATTAATGTAATTGTTGCTAGTAAGCATCCTCGTCCTCAATGGTTAACTATGGATCAAGCAATTAAACATTGTACGCAAGGAATTGGTATTTGGGAATGGGCTAGTAATGATAAAAATAGTGAAACTGATATCGTAATGGCATGCTGTGGTGATACACCAACTCTAGAAACATTAGCTGCTGTATCAATATTAAGAAGTAACTTTCCTGAAGTTAAAGTTAGAGTTGTTAATGTAGTAGACTTAATGAGATTACAGTCAAATTTAGAACACCCTCATGGCTTAACAGATGATGATTATGATTTATTATTTACGAAAGATAAACCAATTATTTTTGCTTTTCATGGCTATCCATCACTAATTCATCAATTAACTTATAAGCGTACCAATAAAGAATTACATGTACATGGCTATAAAGAAGAAGGTACTATCACAACTCCATTTGATATGCGTGTTCAAAATGAAATAGATCGTTATCATTTGGTAATGGACGCCTTAAAATATTTACCTAAACTAAAAAATCGTAGTGCTATTTTAAACCAATGGTGTAAAGATAAGTTAGTAGAACATAAAGAGTATATTCATGAATATGGTGATGATATGCCTGATGTTAAGAATTGGAACTGGAAAACTGCTACTGACAATAAAGATTTAATTTAAATTGAATATAAAGGTACTATTATTTAAAATGGTATCTTTATTTATATGCGATAGACTTTATTTCTACAATGTACTATAATACTATTAAGAAAGGGGACTTATCAATGAATACGCAAAAAGTTGTTTTAATTACGGGAGCTTCTCGTGGAATAGGGGCAGCAGCAGCGAAGGAATTTGCAAGAAATGGTTATAATGTTGTGATAAATTATTTTAATAGTAAAGAAAAAGCACTTTCATTAAAAAAAGAAATAGAAGAAAACTATTCTGTAAAAGTACTTACCATTTGTGCTGATGTTTCTAAAGAAATAGAAGTAGAAAAAATGGTAGAAGAAGTAATAGAAGAATTTCATCACATTGATGTTTTAGTAAATAATGCTGGTATTGCGATTGATACTATTTTTGAAGATAAGACAGTAAATAATTTTTTAAAAACATTAGAAGTAAATTTAATAGGTACTTTTCTAGTAAGTAAATATGTAGGAAAATATATGTTAGAAAATAAAAAAGGTAGTATTATTAATGTATCTTCTACGAATGGTATTGATACTATCTACCCAGAAAGTCTTGATTATGATGCTTCTAAAGCAGGTGTTATCTCTTTAACTAAAAATTTAGCTTTAGAGTATGCACCTTATATTAGAGTAAATTCTGTTGCACCAGGTTGGGTAGTAACAGATATGAATCAAGATTTATCACATGAATTTATTGAAAATGAGGAAAAACATATTTTGTTAAAGCGATTTGCAGACCCTATTGAAATAGCGAAAGTAATTTTATTTTTAGCAGGGAATGATGCTAGTTATATTAATGGTGAAGTTATTAGAGTAGATGGTGGATTCAAATGTTAAATAAACTTCGTGAAATGATAATTGTTCCCAATGAAGATATAATTAATGTTCCTATTTACGAGAGAAAATTATCATTAAATGAGCCACATGGTTTAGCTGTAGAAGAATTTTCTAATAAATATCATTTAGGAATTAATAATAATTCACTAGGATTACAGAAAAATGATTATCAAAATATTCATTGGTATTTAGCACTTACCAAGATGGGACATGTAGTAATTCAAAAAGATGATATGGTAGTTTTATATTTACCTACCTTTTTAACACTTAAACAATATCAGTATCTATTATCTAAAAAAGATGAGATTATAGAATATGGAAAAGATTTTCATATGCTTTCTATTTATCAAGAAAATGGGAAATTTTATGAAAACGGTATCGATAATCTATTAATGGAATATGACATTTTACCTATTAATATAGTATTTCAAGAGATTACTAAGAAGTTTCAAAATGCTAAACATTTAATAATTATTCCAAATGAAAATGTATTAGAAATACCTGATGGAGTTTATGAAACATCATTTCCTAATACAGTAGGACATGAAGTAAAAATGGAAGAATTTAGTAATCTTTACCATGTTGGATTATATACAGAGTTAGATACAACTGGTCACGAAGCTGCTTTAGAACTTGCTAATTTTGGTAATGTAGTTATAAGCATGGAAGGAAATATTTTAGTTTGTTATCTTCCAAATAAAATAAGTTTAAATCAAAAGAAATGGCTATTAGATAATAAAAAATTATTAACACAATTTGAAGTAAGAGGCTTTTTATTTGAAGATAGAAAAGTAATCCCTATTGAATATGATTATAAAAATCCTTCTATATCTTTAGAGAAAATAGAATCCTATTTAATAGAAATCGAACAAGAAAATATAGAAAAGAGGAAGTAATATGTATCAAGAACTAAATATTGATGAACGAATTGTAAATTTAATAGAAGAAGAAGAAAAAAATTTAAAGGGTATCTATGAAAAAATAGATAAAACGGAATATGAAAATACTTTAAAAGTTTTAAATGCTTTTCATAAGTATCAGATAAATGAGGTACATTTTACTTCAACTACTGGTTATGGTTATAATGATATAGGAAGAGATACTATTGAAAAAGTATTTGCAGATGTTTTAGGTAGTGAAGATGCAATAGTACGTAGTCAGTTTATTTCTGGAACTCATGCTCTAACGGTTGCATTATTTGCTTATCTTAGGCCAAATGATATTATGTTAAGTATTACTGGTACTCCATATGATACTTTACATGAAGTAATTGGCATTAAAGAAAATAATAGTAGTTTAACATCTTTTCAAGTAAAGTATGATGAAATTGAGTTAGTAAATAATGATTTTGATTATGAAAAAATAAAATCTTATCTAAAAGAAAATAAAGTAAAACTAATTGAAATTCAAAGATCAAAAGGGTATTCTACTAGAAAAAGTATCACGATAGATAAAATAAAAAAGGTAGTAGAAGAAATTAGAAAAGTAGATAAAGATGTTATTATCATGGTAGATAACTGTTACTGTGAATTTGTAGAAAGTATTACCCCAATACAAGTTGGATGTGATGTTATGGTAGGTTCATTAATTAAAAATTTAGGTGGTGGAATCGCGCCAAATGGAGCTTATATTGCGGGAAGAAGTGACTTAATTGATCTAGCAGGTGAAAGACTAACTTGTCCTGGAGAGGGTAGAGAAGTGGGACCTACTTTGGGAATTAATAGAGAACTTTTACAGGGATTATTTTTTGCTCCTAGTGTAGTAGCGTCAAGCTTGAAAACAGGAGTTTTAACTAGTAAAGTATTAGAACATTTAGGATATCAAGTAGAACCTAGATATGACGATGTAAGAGCTGATATTGTTCAAAATATTATTTTTAACAATAAAGAAGATTTAATTAAATATTGTCAAGGTATTCAAATGGCTTCTCCAATAGATTCTAATGCTATTCCTGTGCCATGGGATATGCCAGGTTATACGGATCAAGTTATTATGGCAGCAGGTTGTTTTACTCAAGGTTCTTCTATTGAATTATCTTGTGATGGACCATTAAGAAGCCCATATATTGCTTATCAACAGGGTGGACTTACTTATTCTTATGGTAAGTTAGGAATTATGAAAGCAGTAACAGAACTTATGAAAGGCAAAAATGAACTCTAATTATTCAATTGAAAAACTAGTAGGGGAACTAAAACCTAGAGAAAGTTTGCATCATGATTGTGGAAATGGTATCTATTTATCAGATAATCAAATTGAGGTTTTAAAAAAGTACGGTTTTTCTATTTACGATTCAAATATTAAAAGTTTAATTTTAGAAATAGAAGAATATTTAATGGAAAATTATGATTCTGACTTAGATGATTTGGAAGAAGTTGCTTCTAGTTTGTCGGAATTTGATTATTATCAAAATGTAAATAAATAAAAGTGCCAACTTGATTTTTTCAAATTGACACTTTTTTCTATAAAGCTTTATAACTTTTTTCTTTTATCTCGGTAACAGGAACACCTTCAAAATTGCTGATAAATGGTTCAATTGAAGTAATTTCCATCGTTTGAAGTTGTTCTTTTGTGATTTCTCTTATTTTATCATCTAATAGTTCATTAGAAGCAACAATTCTTTTTACAGTAATAGTAGTAGTTTCTCTTAAATCAATAGTTGCAGGAACTAATGGTGGATTTACTAGTGTTTCTACTTTAGGCTTAGCTACATTATGACCTATAAATCTTTCAATAACTGTTGCATATTCTCCAGTAGAAAGCTCTACTCTTACTCCAACTGAATATAGTGGAATATTATCTAAAAATAAACGTCCAATTGTTTCGTTAATAATTCCATTCTTTACCAATATTTCTAATGTAGAACTAATATTTTCTAAACTCTTATTATTAGAAATTACATTGGTTAACATAGAATCATATAAGTTACATAAAAATATTATTTGTGCTGCCATAGCTGTTTGATTTGTTTTATTATTTGGAATATTTAGACATTCATTACCAGCTCCATTTTGAGTTTCATTACTAAGCAAAATTGCTGTTAAAGTTGAGTTATCTAAACAATTTTTTAAAGCTGCATATGCATATACATTTTTATATTTACTATTATATGGTAACTGTAATACATCTCTTGGAATGGTAGGATAAGTTTTAAAAAAACTTTCATTTAATTCTATTTTTTTTAGTTTTTCCATTTCATCTTCATCTTGAAAGCATACTCCATAATCATGTAGTAGAGAAGCAATTCCAATATTCTTTAATGAAATTTGATTACTGTTACTACCAACTTGTTTATTATATAGATTAGCTAAAGTAATTGCAAATTCTGCAACCCTGGAACTGTGTTCAATAACATTTGAAAAATCATTTACTTTTCCATCATTACCATCTTTACGATATTGACCTAAACTATAAGAAAGTTCAGGATCAGTTAGTACTTTTCTAGCTATATCACTAACGCATTCTGTTAAAACATTAAGAACATTTTTAATATTTTTATTATCATAAATTTGATCTAAGACTTGTACTGTTTTTTCATGTAATTCTTTAGGAATATTGCCTTTTACATCAGAATTCTGTTTTTCAATATTTTCAATAATTATCTTTTGTGCAGGCGTTAAATTTTTATGATTTAACTTTACTTGTAAATGAATTTTTGAAATAGAACCTTTATTATTAGTTGCTTTTATAAAATGCTTTTTTAACATTTCTACTGTATTAGTATCTAATGGTTTATCAGCAGGATATAATATGCTTCCTTGTTCGTTGCGAATAGGTTCTGCCAATATCCAACCTTCATTTCCTGATAAACTGTCTAAATAAATAGGTACACCCATTTTATCACCTCGTATATTATAGATAAATTATATCATTTAATATAAAAAATACCAAGTGTTTTGACATAAAAAAATAGATGAAGTATAATAACTAAACAGAAAGGAAGAAATAAATGAAGAAACAAACAATAAAGAATTTAGCTATTGCTACTAGTATATTAGTAGGAGCTACTTGCATAATGAATAAGCAAATTAAAAGACTTAGAAATAGTCAAAGTAATATAAATAATCAAAATGAGGAAGAAAGAAAATATACGATGATTCATCAAGTACCATTAAAAAAATATATTTTACTACATGAAATTTCAAATAAAATGAAACCATCTAATAATCTTCATAAAGCAAATGAAATAGAATTAGATGTGATAGAAGATAATAGTAATAATGTTAGAACTTTTTATGAATTACCTTACCAATATCAAAAACATTTAACTCCTACTAGCAATAAACAAGCAATGTAAAAGAAGACTTACTTAGTAAATGTTATAAGTAAATCTTCTTTTTTCTTATCTTCAAAAATAATTTGATAAAGTTTTTCTATTAATGGAGAAGAAATCTGATTAGTAGTAATCATTTTATAAATAGAAAGTAATGTATAGAATCCCTCTACTGTATTATTTTCTAAGTATTCTTTTACTTTTTCCTTATCACTAGATGCTATCATAATTCCTAATTGATAATTTCTACTTTCCTTACTATTACAGGTTAAATAAAAGTCTCCAATTCCAGCTAAACTAGTAATTGTTTTAGGATTACCATGATAAAATTCAATTAAATGTTCAATCTCTTTTAAGGCTTCTGTAAAAAATAGAGCTTTTGTAGAATTGCTAACTTTCATTTCTTCTAACATACCAAAAATAATAGCCATAACATTTTTAATAGAACCACAAATTTCTGTTCCAATGATATCATTTGTTTCATCTATCATTAAGTAATTGCTTTGAATACTATTAAGAATCTTCTTATTTGTATCAAAACTACTAGCTAAAGTAAGACCACATAAATTATTTTTAGCTAAATCGATAGCAAAAGTAGGCCCAGATAATATACAAACTTTTTCAGTATCTATGATACTAGTTAAAATTTGATGACAAAAAAGTCCAGTATCATTTTCAATACCCTTAGTAGCTATCATAAAATAAGGGTCTATCTTTAGATAATTTTTTAATTTTATACAGGTACTTCTAAAAAAAGCAATTGGAACTGCAAACACAATCATATCAGCTGAATTAGAACATTCTAAATCTGTAGTAATCTTAATTTCTTCTGGTAGATAGACATTTGGTAGTGCCTTTTTATTTTGTCTGGTTTTTAAAATTTCATCTTTTTCTTCCTCTAACTTGGTCCAAACTGTAACTGAATTATTATTTTTATAAAAAGTAATGGCAAGTGCTAAAGCATAACTTCCTGCTCCTAAAATACATATTTTCATTCTTTCACCTTTTTTCTAATAAACTAATTATATGATAAATTAAATCACTAGACAATAAATACTAGTAAAATATACATAGATTATGTTTGGTTTTTCTAAAAACTATTATATAATAAAGATAAGGAGTGATATTATTATGAACTGTAAAAAGTGTGGAAATTTAATTGATAAAGATGCTAACTTTTGTCACTATTGTGGTGAAAAAACACAAGAATCTACTTATCAGGAATCTAATTATGAAGATCCATTTAAAGATTTAAGGATAGAAAATAATCATGCTAGTCAATATGAATATCAAAAAAACTATAGTAAAGTAAATAATATTCAATATAAAGATGACTTGTTAGAGAATAACGCTAGTAAAAAAACTAACCAAACTTTATTGGGACTCTTACTAGGTATTATTTCTGTTTTCCTATGTTTTATTCCTAAATTTTCTTTTATAGGAATTATCAGTAGTATTATTTCTTTAATACTAGTAATCTCTGGTATGAAAAAAACATCTAGAGGTATGAAAGTTATCGCTATTATTATTACTATTTTTACTTTTATAATTTCTATTATGATTAATATTTGTATATTGGTATCATCACTAGAAATTAGCTTTTCTAATGGCTATAACACTACTTTAGGACAATATTTTAAAGATACTTTTTACTGTAGTTTATATGAACCTAGAATGGAAGGCTATTGGCTAGATGAAGATAATGAACTATTATATTTAGATGGGGAAGGAAATTATTATATTTATAAAGATAAAGATGAATTAACAGATAATTATTATTATGGTACTTATGAAAGAGATGCAGGAATTGATTTGAATTCTGAAGAAGTTTTATATGGAGATGATGATTATTGTCTTTATCAAGTAAAAACTTCTGATAACAAGGTAAAAGTAGATGGTGTTGTTTATCATGATACAATAGATTTTCTAAAAAATGGTTTTACTTTAAAACTATCAAAAGAAAATTATAACTGGCTAGTCTTAGTTTCAAAAAATAATGAAGAAATTTTATTTAAAAAACAGTAAGTAAGGAGTAATACATGAAGTATTGGTGGCTAGAAAAATATAAAAACTTTAAAATAGTAGAAATAAATGATTTGATAAAAGATGTTAATTATTTTCTAATAATGCCTAAAAACTATGAAAAAATCTATCAGGAAATTAAAAATGAAGATATTTCTAACTTAGAGGAAGAAGAACTTTTAATTTTATTAAAGAAAATAACGACTACTAAGAATTTAAAAAATAATCAGTTAAGATTAATTATAGAAAAATTACTATTAATTCCTGATAATAGCTTTCCAAATAGTGACTATACTTTATTAGAAGAATTAACAGAAATCAAAAATTTAAAGCAGAATCCACCACTTAAAGAAAAAATAATTAGTAATAATCTAGCTATCTGTTACCATTGTTTAAATATTTTCTTTGTTGATAAGATTAAAAATGTAAATAAAAAGAATAACTGTTTGTGTCCTTATTGTTTAAAACAGACCCTTTATTTTGATAATGATTATATACCTATGAATTATACTTTTATAAAACTTGCTAGTATTTATTATGGTATATCTAGTTTAGGATGTAGTTTTAGAGAAATAAAGAAAATATTAAAAAAACATATTGTAGTAGTAAAAAAGCTTGAAAATAATTTTTTAGATCTTGCAAATATAATAGATGATTCTAAGATTAAACCAATAGATGAGAAAATAATAGCTAGAAAACTTTATTTATTATTAGAAAATCAAGAATTAAATCTAGAACATAGAATAACACTTGTGATTCCTAATATTATCGATAACAAAAATTTATTTTTAGAAATTATGTTGGTGACATTTATGGAAACTTTAGCAAATACTGTTTATCTAAGTCAAATAAATCTATTTTTTAAAGATAAAAATTTAGAAGATATATGGAAGAAAAAAATAAAAGAAGTATTATCTTTTTAAACTAAGAAAATAGATTATTATAGAATAAAAAATAAAAATTTATATATTTTGATGATTTTAAGTAAAAACAAAAGTCAATTTCAAAAATTTCCTAAGGGAAAATTAGAAATTGACTTTTAATTTGTTTTGAATTCTTAAAATTGGTCATTTTACGGGCTTCTTTTTATTTACTATTATGTGACCGAGGAGGTGAAAAAATGACTAAAGAAAAAGAAGAAGAAAAGA
>ERZ826016.143-NODE-143-length-88148-cov-19.387261_pt1 | contig 88148 bp, 67 predicted proteins | sample MGYA00519872_ERZ826016 | MGnify/ENA primary metagenome ERZ826016 (study PRJEB31778, sample SAMEA3449218) | human gut metagenome | biome: human gut; feature: human-associated habitat; material: faeces | place: United Kingdom | collected 2010/2012 ... | reverse complement strand
CTTGAGTTTTTCTTTTGGTATCTTTTCTTTTGTCTCAAGACAAAAGAAAAGTACAAGCGCCGCCTATCCTCTCCGGACTGACGACGCCTTTTATTTATGAAAAAGAGAGATTGTCTTATTCTACAATAGTCACACGGTCACCATTGAACACGCCCAAACCCAATTTGTTCATGATATACTTGATGGCGAGTTGTGATTTAACAGAATTCCCTGCTTCGTCCAAAGGAGGTGCGAATGCAGCTGCGCCGAATACACCGGGCAGTACAGACATAACTCCACCACCTACACCGCTCTTGGCAGGTATGCCGGCAGTGTACATCCAGTCACCTGAATGTTCGTAGAAACCTACGGTAGAAATCATGGAAGTAATCTTCGGAGCTAATGAAGCTTCAAACACTTCTTTCTTGGTGACAGGGTTTACACCACTGTTGGCGATGGTTCCGGCAGCAATCGCCAGTTGTCCGGCAGTGATACCTAATGAACATTGACGAGTGTACAGGTCGAGTGCCATATCCGGATTATCGTAGATACGGTTGTAGTTCTTCAGTAACCATGCAATAGAGCGGTTGTTGAAGTTCGTAGCCGTTTCTGACTTGTACAGCTCATCAATCAATTGTGGAGCTGAACCGCACAAATCAGTAATATTCTGAACGATAGCTTCCCATTTCTTATCCGAATTGCCCACAGGCTCAACCATGGAACATGCTGAGATGGCACCCGCATTTACCAATGGGGTAGAAGGGTGATCATTCTCCAGCAAAATGGCGATGATTGAGTTGAAAGGTAATCCTGTAGCATCTGCACCAATCATATCCAGTACCTTCTGTGCTCCGTATTGACGGAGGATAAGGATGGCTGTATGTACTTTGGAAACAGATTCTATACCGAAACGGTAGTCAGTGTCACCTATATTAATGGTTTGTCCGTTCATCAGACAGATGCTGATGCCGAACAGATTCTTGTCGATGTTGGCAAGGTAGGGGATGTAATCGGCATTTTTTCCCCCGGTGTTACCCTTTACCTGTTCATAGGCTTCCTGGGCAACCTCTTTTAGTTGAGAGATTGAAATCTTTTTATCCATAAGTTTTCTTTTTAGAATTGACAAGGGGACGAGTTGGCTTGTCCCCTTGTTGATTGGTTCCCTTAATTATTTCGCTGCTTTGTGAGCTTTACAACCGTGATTGAACACTTTAGCTTCTACCGGCAAGTTCTTTTCTTGAGCCATGCGGGTAGGAGTAGGATAATCCAATTTCTCCAGTTCAGTGATAGCATTCTTGATGTCGCCCAGCAACATGTCTGCCATGTCGCGGCTGAAGCCCTGGCGTACTACCACACGCATTACGACGTAGTCGTCCAGTTTAGAAGGCAGGGTATAAGCCGGTACCATCCAACCATGTTGCGACAGTTTATCCTGAAGGTCGTACAACGTCCATTTAGCATTCTTGGCGTACTCCGGTTTCATGTACCAGATGAACAACGGGTTCACCACTTCTTCTGAATAGTTGACGAACGGTTCCATCTTGGCGATTTCGTCATGGATATACTTCGCAATGGTCAGCGAATTATACTGCACTTCTTTGTATCCCTGGAATCCTAAGCGAATGAATTGGTAGTACTGGCCCAGGATTTGAGCAGCAGGACGGGAGAAGTTCAAGCCGACCTGAGTAATGTTAGCACCCAGGTAGTTTACGCTGAATGACATTTCTTCGGGCAGATATTCTTTGCCTTTCCAGCAAACCCAACCCAGACCCGGATAAACGAGACCGAATTTGTGTCCGCTGACACTGATGGAAAGAACCCATTTCAAACGGAAGTCCCATTTCGTTTCAGGATAGAGGAACGGCAGGATGAAACCACCACTGGCAGCATCTACATGGATAGGGATATCGTAACCGGTCTTGGCGTTGTAAGCATCGAGAGCTTTGTCCAGTGCTTCTACGTCATCGTTCAGTCCGGTCCATGTCACACCCTGAATAGGTACGATACAAATGGTGTTTTCATCACACATCTTCAAGGCTTCTTCCGGATCAAGAGTAGTCTTGTCAAGGGTCAAAGGCACTTCACGCATTTCAATCTGCCAGAGCTGGGCGAACTTTTCCCATACTACCTGGAAACCGGTTGAGATAACGAAATTAGGTTTATCGAACGGTTTGCCTTGAGCCTGGCGTTTCTTGCGCCAACGCAGCCAAGCTGCCACGCCACCCAACATACATGCTTCACTTGAACCAATGGCCAGCGCACCTGTTTTCCAAGTATCCTTTTCAGGAGAGTTCCACAAGTTTGCTACGATGTTGATACATTTTCCGTTCATCACGGCGATACGGGGATATTCCGTTTCGTCAATGTAGTTAATGTTGATTGCCTCGTTCATCAGCTTGGTGGCGTAGTCGTCCATATAAGTGGTAACGAATGTAGCCAGGTTCAGACGGGGTTGAGTTTGAGCGAAAGTTTCGTCTTTTACCATCTGATAAGCAATCTCGGGAGTAGTAGGTCCGTCAGGGATCTTCTCTACCGGAGAGGGTTGCAACATTCTGTTTGATCCAAACACTTCTGTTTTGGCATCACCTTTTCTGAAATTTACATCTTCCATTTTACTAATTGTTTTAGTTTAGGTTTAGGCGGCGAGGATTTTCCCCGTCGAATTTCCCAGAACAACGGCGTTTGCAGAGGAAAGTTCCGACGTTTTACATATTTTGGCGTTTATTAAACAGTTACGGGCTACAACAGTTACGAGCTACAGAGCTACAAGCTACGAGTAGCTGCGCACTATCACGCCGCATGGCACTTGTAGCTTGTAGCTCTGTAGCTCGTAACTATTGTAGCTCGTAACTATTTGAACTTTCTATAACCATAATTGTTTCTCTTGCACTATTTCAAACCTATAAATATATATGTGTATATGAAAATCAATACCGGCCGGGGAACCATTCCTCTTATTACATTGATCGGCATCTGGTCTATTTCTGCATTGACCTCTTTGCCGGGATTGGCTGTTTCTCCTATTTTGGGACAGCTTTCCACTACTTTTCCGGATGCTTCGGAACTGGATATTCAGATGCTTAGTTCTTTGCCGTCGTTATTGATTATACCTTTTATTTTGTTGGCGGGCAAGTTGGCTGAGAAACGCGACTTTGTCCGTCTGTTACGCGCGGGGCTCTGGATGTTCGCCGCGAGCGGGGTGCTGTACCTGTTTTCCACAAAAATGTGGCAATTAATAGCTGTCAGCGCCCTGCTGGGAATTGGTGCGGGACTGATTATTCCGCTTTCTACCGGATTGATATCCCGTTATTTTACAGGAACCTATCGGGTAAAGCAGTTTGGATACAGTTCCGCCATTACAAATGTTACGCTGGTGGTGGCAACCGCTGTTACCGGCTATCTGGCAGAAGTGAACTGGCATCTGCCTTTCCTGGTCTATTTACTACCTTTGGTAGCCATCATACTCACCATCCATCTGAAAGACGAAAATATGGGTGGTGAAGCACAAGTCACGTCATCGGATAAATCTCCTGCCGATACTTCTTCATCGGTAGAAACGGCTGCTCCCGCTATCCCCGGTAAGTATGGTATTCATGTCCGTCATCTGCTGCAACTGATGCTTTTCTACGGGCTTACCACTTATATCGTATTGATCGTGACGTTCAACCTTCCGTTCCTGATGGAGGCACATCACTTTTCCAGTGGGAACTCGGGGATGATGATTTCCCTCTTCTTCCTTGCTATCATGGCACCCGGTTTCTTTCTGGGGCATGTTGTAAAGTATCTGAAGGAAAAGACGAAGTTTTACAGCCTGCTGTGTATTGCACTGGGGTTGGCACTGATATGGATTTCTCCCAAAGAATGGCTGATCATACCGGGCTGCATACTGGTAGGATTGGGCTATGGTGTTATCCAACCGTTGATTTATGATAAAACGGTGGATACGGCTGTTCCCCAGAAAACCACGTTGGCACTGGCTTTTGTGATGGCAATGAACTACCTGGCTGTGCTGCTTTGTCCGTTTATTGTAGATTTCTTCCAATCATTGTTTCATGTACGTTCGCAGGAGTTTCCATTTATCTTTAACCTTTGCATTACGATACTTGCATTGATATGGGCATATAGGAGGAAGAAAGATTTTCTGTTTGGGGATAAGCTGTAAATCGCTAGTTTCACTTCAATGACTGATATCGACGGTTGAATAGCTAAAATAGCCGGTTCAGCATATAGTCACTCTGTGTATAATTCGGATAGTTTACTTTTGTGCAAAAACCAAAAGTATAAAACATGTTCGACGCTATCCTTCGATTCTCAGTAAAGAAGAAGCTTTTTGTGGGGCTTACCACTTTGTTTCTTTTGATTGGTGGAATTTATTCCATGTTGACACTTCCTATAGATGCTGTTCCGGATATTACCAATAATCAGGTACAGATTGTAACCGTGTCACCAACTTTGGCTCCACAAGAGGTGGAGCAACTTATCACAATGCCCGTGGAAATCGCCATGAGCAATATCATGAATGTCACTGAAATCCGTTCCGTCTCCCGTTTCGGGCTGTCGGTGGTGACGGTAGTCTTTAAAGAGAGTGTACCTACTCTGGATGCCCGCCAGCTGGTGAACGAGCAAATACAGAGTGTGGCTGGTGAGATTCCTTCCGAGTTGGGTATGCCCGAAATGATGCCTATCACCACCGGGCTGGGTGAGATATACCAATATGTATTGAAAGTGGAGCCGGATTATGAAGATAAATATGATGCTATGGAGCTTCGTACCATTCAGGATTGGATTGTGAAACGGCAATTGTCAGGTATTCCAGGAATTGTTGAGATAAACAGTTTCGGAGGCTATCTGAAACAATATGAAGTAGCGGTTGATCCGGATGTACTTTTCTCTCTCAATATCACCATCGGAGAGGTGTTCGAAGCTTTAAATAAGAATAATCAGAATACGGGTGGCAGCTATATCGAGAAAGTAAATCGTGCTTATTATATTCGTTCCGAAGGAATGATAAGCCGCATTAAAGATGTGGAACAGATAGTAGTAGCTAATCGCAATGGTATTCCTATCCGTATCAGTGACATTGGTACAGTACGCTTCGGAGCACCCAAACGTTTCGGAGCCATGACAATGGACGGCAAGGGCGAATGTGTGGGTGGCATTGCCATGATGCTGAAAGGAGCTAATGCCAATGTCGTAACCGGAGAACTGGAGAAAAGGGTGGAAAAGATACAGAAGATATTGCCGGAAGGTGTTACTATCGAGCCTTATCTGAACCGCTCTGAATTAGTGAACCGCAACATTTCTACTGTTATCTACAATCTGATAGAAGGCGCGATCATCGTATTTCTGGTATTGATTGTTTTTCTGGGCAATGTACGTGCCGGACTGATTGTGGCTTCCGTCATTCCATTAGCAATGTTGTTTGCATTCATTCTGATGCGTATCTTTAATGTTTCTGCCAATCTTATGAGCTTGGGGGCGATAGATTTCGGTATTGTTGTCGATGGTTCCATTGTTATATTGGAAGGTATATTGGCGCATATTTACAGTAAGAAGTTTAAAGGACGTACTTTATCGGCAAAAGAAATGGATGCGGAAGTAGAGAAAGGTGCTTCGAGTGTGGTACGGTCTGCGACATTTGCTGTATTCATCATTCTGATCGTCTTTTTCCCTATACTGACGTTGACAGGAATAGAAGGGAAGTATTTCACGCCGATGGCTAAAACCCTGGTATTTTGCATTATCGGCGCTCTGTTCTTATCATTGACTTACGTTCCGATGATGGCTTCCCTGTTCCTGAAACATCATATTGTGACAAAACCGACTTTTGCTGATAAATTCTTTGAAGCACTGAATAAACTCTATGCCCGTGCCTTGTCATTTTGCTTGCGCTTTAAGTGGCAAACTGTTGCAACTGCGTTTGTGGCTCTGGTTATTTCTCTCTTTCTTTTCACCCGTCTGGGAGCGGAGTTTATTCCTACGTTGGATGAAGGGGATTTTGCCATGCAGATGACGCTTCCGGCCGGCAGTTCGTTGAGCGAAAGCATCGAAGTATCCAATGAAGCGGAGAAACTCCTGATGGATAAACTCCCGGAAATAAAACATGTGGTAGCCAAAATAGGTACGGCGGAAGTTCCGACAGACCCGATGGCAGTGGAAGATGCCGACGTAATGATTGTCATGAAGCCTTTTAAGGAGTGGACCAGTGCTGCCAGTCGTGCCGAAATGGTAGAGAAGATGAAAGAGGCTCTTGAACCGTTAGCTAACCGTGCAGAGTTTAATTTCTCCCAACCTATTCAACTTCGTTTTAATGAGTTGATGACAGGAGCCAAAGCAGATATTGCCGTTAAACTTTATGGAGAAGATACACATGAACTCTATCAGAAGGCAAAAGAAGCTGCAGCTTTTGTAGAAAAGGTACCTGGGGCATCGGATGTGATTGTAGAACAGACAATGGGGTTACCTCAGTTGGTAGTAAAGTATAATCGTGGAAAGATTGCCCGCTATGGTATCAATATAGAAGAATTGAATACTATTATTCGTACAGCCTATGCCGGAGAGGCTAGTGGAGTAGTCTTTGAGAATGAGCGTCGCTTTGACTTGGTGGTTCGCCTGGATCAGGATAAAGTGGCTGATTTGAATCTGGATAAACTCTTTGTCCGTTCCAATGAAGGCATTCAGATACCGGTCAGTGAGGTAGCTACTATTGATTTGGTGAATGGTCCGTTACAGATTAACCGGGATGCAACCAAACGTCGTATTGTAATCGGGGTCAATGTGCGTGGAGCGGATATTCAGCAGGTGGTGCAGGATATACAGAAGACGCTGGACAAGAATATTCAATTAAAGCCCGGATATTATTTCGAATATGGCGGACAATTTGAGAATTTGCAGAATGCCATCAACACTTTGCTGGTTGTTGTACCGGTAGCTCTGATGCTGATTCTGTTACTATTGTTTTTCGCTTTCAAGAATGTTACTTATACATTGGTGGTGTTCTCTACCGTGCCTCTTTCATTGATTGGCGGTATTCTGGCACTATGGCTACGCGGTCTTCCATTCAGCATTTCGGCCGGAGTAGGCTTCATTGCCCTCTTCGGTGTAGCGGTTCTCAATGGTATTTTAATGATTAATCACTTTAATGATATAAGAAAAGAAACTATGTATGCTCTTTCTACCAGACGGGTGATTGCCCGTGGAACCGCTCATCTGTTGCGGCCTGTTTTCTTGACAGGACTGGTTGCTTCCTTGGGATTTGTTCCTATGGCCATTGCCACCTCGGCCGGCGCCGAAGTGCAGCGTCCGTTGGCTACTGTAGTTATTGGCGGGCTGATTGTATCTACTGTATTGACACTGCTTATTATTCCTGTTTTCTATCAGATTGTAAGCTATACAGTGGTATGGAAACGCCGTTTCTCTGCCAAAAAGTTCTTGTTTTTCTTTCTGTTGTTGGCTGTTATGTTGCCCTTTACGGCGAAAGCTCAGGAGAAAGTGACGATGGAGCAGGCTATAGAACTGGCAAAGCAGAACCATCCCCGTTTGAAAATAGCTTCTGCGGCAATCCGCCAGGTAAAGGCGGGCAGGGGAGAAGTTTTGGAATTGTCTCCTACCGAGATGAACTATTCATGGGGACAACTGAATGGTGAACTTAGAAAAGACAAGCAGTGGGAAGTAACCCAAGGCTTAGGCTCTTTGTTGACTCCTTTTTATAAGAATGCTTTGGTGAACAGGCAGGTTGAAACGGGGACTTTCTACCGGCAGATCGCTGAAAAAGAAGTGGTGGCGGAAGTGAAGCGGGCATGGGCATATTATCTGTATGCTTGCAATCTTCGTGCCTTATACAGTGACCAGAACAAATTGGCCGGGCAATTACAGCGTATGGGTGAGTTGCGTTATCAGCAGGGAGAAATAACTTTGCTGGAGAAAAACATGACCACCAGTATGGCTGTGGATATGAAGAATCGCCTTTTTCAGGCACAAGAAGAGGAAAAACTGGCTTTGTCACGCCTGAATTGGGTCTGTTATGCAGACCGGCCATTGATTCCGGCAGATACGGCATTGGTACAATTTCCGGCAGATTATCAGGTGCCGTCTTTTTCGGAAGTCCATCTGAATTATTTTCAGAGTCAGGCTAATGAGGCTAAAGCACAATTGAATGTGGAGCGAAGCCGATTTTTCCCTGAACTTTCCTTCGGTTACGTACGTCAGGATATACTTCCACTGAAAGGATTGAATTCGTGGATGGTTGGAGTTTCCTTTCCGGTTTATTTCTTGCCGCGGCATAGCAAGATAAAGCAAGCGAAAGTGGCTGCCGTCATAGCAAGAACTGAAGCTGAGGCTAATACACAGAATCTATATAACAAAGTTTCGGAAGCTGTTGCCAGTTTGCGCCGCCAGTCTGAAAGTCTGCGCTATTATACAACATCGGCATTGAAAGAAGCGGATGAACTGTTGAAGGTGGCTAACCTGCAGTTGCAACATAGCGAAACTAATATAACTGAATTTATACAAGCCGTTAATGTGGCGCGTGACATTCGTCGCGGATACCTCGAAACGGTATATCAATACAATATAGCAGCCCTTGAATACGAACTTTTTAAATAGAATGATGACGATGAAAAAGATAACTTTCCCCTTAATTCTGCTGGTGCTGACAGCATGCGGCGAGAACAAAGAAGTACAACCGGCAGAAGAGGCTACTACTGTTGCCGTAGCAGAAAACGTGACAGATAGCATTCAGGTAGATGCTATCACTTCAGCTACTTCTAAACCCAATCAGGTATCATTTAACGGTACAATGGTTATTCCTCCACAACGGATGGCGACGGTTTCGCTTACGATGGGTGGGGTTATTAAAAGTACTTCTTTGTTGCCCGGTGAACCTGTACGGCAAGGGAGTGTATTGGCTACTCTGGAAAATCCCGACTTTATAACTTTACAACAGACATATCTGGACAGTCATGCACAGACTGAATTTCTGGAAGCGGAATACCTTCGCCAGCAAGCTCTTTCTGCCGAACAGGCAGCCTCCCAAAAGAAACTTCAGCAAAGCAAGGCAGATTACCTTTCAATGAAAAGCCGTGTGGAGGCGGCGGCTGCACAGTTGAAATTACTGGAAGTGGAACCTGAAGTCTTACTGAAGGAGGGTATTCAACCTTTTTTGCAGATTAAAGCTCCGATCAGTGGCTATGTGGCAGATGTGAAAATGAATGTTGGTAAATATATGAATGTAGGAGATGCCCTTTGTGAAATAGTAGATAAAAGTCGGACTTTACTCAGATTGACAACCTATGAAAAGGATCTGGCAGATATGAAAGTGGGAAATCCGGTACAATTTCGTGTAAACGGAATGGGAAAAACAGTATTTAAGGCTACTTTGATATCTATCGGGCAGAAAGTGGATGAAGATACACGCTCTGTTGAAGTCTATGCCAGGGTAGATACTGTGGACAATCAATTCCGTCCCGGTATGTACGTCACAGCAAGGATTATGAAAGAGCAGGCTTCGGCTGAACAATAAGTTCCTTATCTTTGAAAAAATAAGGATGTGATGGAATAAAATGTATCTTTGTATGTAAAATACTGCAAGCATGAAAAACCGGTATACTCTGTTCATACTCATCGTTTCCATTTCCGTGGCAACATTGATTCATTTTCCGGAATTGGTTTCTCTCTTTGATGTCTTCGAGAGCCAGACACTGTTTCCGGGGATGAGGCCTGCTGATGTGGCAAGTGAAGTGTTTTTCACTTTCATCTCTCTTGTGATTCTGTTTGAGGTGAACATTTTGCTGTTCCACTTTAACCAGCCGGCTGTAAAAATTACCTGGCAGAAGATGATATTGTCATTGATACTGACTTGGATTTTAAGCAGTTTGTTAGGGAAATGTTTTGTATTCCTGCATCACACTTTCGATATTCCGGCCATTGATGCCATGGTACATCATTATCTGCATCCTCTGCGTGATTTTATAATAACCTGTACCGTATCGGGAAGTTGTTATATATCCTACCTTATCCGGCGCCAGCAGGAAGTCGTTATAGAAAACCAGCAGTTGCAGGCCGAGAACATTCTGAACCAGTATGAGGCTTTGAAGAATCAATTGAATCCGCACATGCTTTTTAACTCTCTGAATACTCTCCGGTCACTGGTACGCGAAGACCAGGATAAAGCACAGGAATACATTCAGGAACTTTCCCGTGTATTGCGCTACACCTTGCAGGGAAATGATTCGAAAAGTGTGTGTGTGAAGGATGAAATAGAATTTGTGTCAGCCTACATCTTTTTGTTGAAGATGCGCTTTGAAGATAATCTCTCTTTTGATATTTGTATTGATAATAAATATGCCAATTATTATTTGCCTCCTATGGCAGTCCAGATGCTGATAGAGAATGCAGTGAAACATAATGAAATAAGCGACAGGCATCCATTGAATATCCGTATTTATACCGAAGGGGAAGAATTAATCGTTACCAATCCGGTGCAGCCTAAACTGACTGCTACTACCGGAACTGGTATAGGACTGGCAAATCTTGCAAAACGCTATCATTTGCTTTACAAGCGGGAGATACAAATCAGCGAGAACGAGCAGTTTACCATACGTATTCCTTTAATACCGAGTGTTTCATGAAAGTAATTATTATAGAAGATGAGAAAGCGGCAGTCCGCAACCTGAAAGCTTTGTTACAGGAAGTGAAGCCGGAAGTGGAAATAGAGGCTACTTTGGACAGTATTGCGGCTGTATTGGATTGGTTTGCCATATACTCTATGCCGGACATGATCTTTATGGATATTCATTTAGCTGACGGATCAGCCTTTGAAATCTTCGATCATGTAGATATTACCTGCCCTATTGTTTTCACTACGGCCTATGATGAATATGCTCTTCGTGCGTTCAAAGTGAACAGTGTGGATTATTTATTGAAGCCTATTGGAAAGAATGATATTGAGAAGGCTTTCCATAAGTTGGAGCAGTTGCATGGTTCGGAACAAGGGAAATCCCCTGACAATGCTTTGTTGCAATTAATTCATTCGCTGAAAAAGCGGGAAAGTTATAAAACGCATTTTCTCATTCCGGTGAAGGGTGACAAGTTGCTACCAGTTTCGGTGGATATGATTCTGCTGTTTTATATTCAGGACTGTAAAGTGAAGGTTGTTCTTGCCGATGGTAAGGAATATACATTTCCACAAACGCTGGATGAAATAACAGAGTGTATCGATCCATCCCTGTTCTTCCGTGTCAACCGGCAATTTCTGATTTCCCGTGAGGCTATCAAGGATATTGATTTATGGTTCAACAACCGTCTGTCTATTAATCTTCGTTGTAAGGTATCGGATGAGAAAGTGCTGGTAAGCAAGGCACGTGTGCAGGAGTTTAAGGATTGGTTTTCCAAGATACATTGAGCGTGTCGTGAAGAATTCATGGGCTACGAGCTACGAGCTACAAGTTACGAGCTACAAGCTACAAGTACTTTGCAGCGTGATAGCGCAGCCACTCGTAGCTTGTAGCTCGTAACTCGTAACTATTACAACTCTATCGGCTCATACTTCAGCCCGAATACATCAGCCACCGCTTTATACGTCACCTGTCCTTCTACCACATTCAGCCCCAGGGCCAGTGCGGGATCGTCTTTGCACGCTTTCCGCCAGCCTTTGTTTGCCAGTGCTACGGTGTAGGGCAGCGTGGCGTTTGTCAGTGCCATGGTGGAGGTGAAGGGTACGGCACCCGGAATATTGGCAACGGCATAATGAACGATGCCGTCCACTACATACGTCGGTTCGCTGTGCGTGGTAGGGTGGGAGGTTTCAAAGCAGCCGCCCTGGTCGATGGCGACGTCTACGAGGACTGTTCCGGGTTTCATCATTTTCAGCATCTCTTTGGTGATGAGGTGCGGGGCTTTATCGCCCGGGATGAGGACGGAACCTATCACGAGGTCTATGTTGGGAAGCTCCATCCTGATGTTGTGCATGGAGGAATAGAGTGTCTTCACGTTCTTCGGCATCACTTCGCTGAGGTAGCGGAGGCGGGAGAGGTTGATGTCTGTAATCAGGACTTCGGCACCCATGCCGGCGGCTATCTGCGCGGCGTTGGTTCCTACGATGCCACCACCCAGAACAAGCACCCGTGCGGGGCGTACACCTGTCACGCCACCCATCAGTTTTCCTTTTCCGCCTTGGGGCTTTTCGAGGAAGCGGGCGCCTACCTGGGTAGCCATGCGTCCCGCCACTTCGCTCATAGGGGTGAGCAAGGGCAGAGAGCGGTCTTCCTTCTCCACGGTTTCGTAGGCGATGCAGATACCGCCGCTTTCTATCATGGCTTCGGTCAATATTTTATCGGCGGCGAAGTGGAAATAGGTAAATACCACCTGACCCTTTTTAATCAGTTTGTACTCGGGGGCGATAGGTTCTTTCACCTTCACAATCATTTCCGCCGCGGCATAGGTCGCTTCGATGGTCGGCAGCATTTTCGCACCCACTGCAGTGTACTCTTCATCCGCGAAACCGCTGTTTGCACCGGCAGATGCCTGTACATACACTGTATGACCTTGTTTCACCAACTCGGCTACTCCGGCAGGGGTCATTCCTACACGGTTTTCGTTGTTCTTGATTTCTTTAGGTACTCCGATAATCATAACCTTAACAGTTTTAATTTGGGGGGTTAAACATAGAGGGGCTGCCGGAAGTACTGCCTGTATGTAGGCGGATAGTTGTCGGCATACCCTCGAAAGACGTCGCAAGATAACGATTTCCCGGTTCCGATGTTCATGCGGGCGGAGTGTTTTACAACAGTATTTTTATGCAAGTCCTATACTTTCACTTCCTTTCTCTCAGATTTCCATCCCGGCGTCTCCTTCGCTGTCGCCTCCTGTCAGCCAGGGGTTGATGCTGACGGTGGCGGTGATTTCGGCATTGCTCACGGTGACGTTGAGGGTGTAGCTTTTGCCGGCTTCGAATGCGCCGTTGCGGGCGGTGGCGTCGAGGCGGTAGGTCTGTCCGCCGATGGTGAGGCGGAGTAGGGGTTGGCCGGCGGTTATGGTTTGCGGGAGAAGCAGGGCGTGGCGGCGGTCGCGGGTGCCGCTGAGGGTGACGTCGGCGCGGGTGGTGCCGGGGGTGAGGGTGATGCCTTTCAGTTCGTAGGCGGTGATGGCTTGGGGCACGGTTACGGTGGCGGTTTGCAGGGCTTCGGAGGTGATGCCTGCGCCGGGTTTCAGGGTGACGTTGAGTTGGGCGGTGAGGTGGGCGAAGGCGAGGGTGACGGGGGCGAAGCGTTCGGTGGGGGCGGTGGCGGCCATCACGTCGGGCATCTGGTTGCCTGCGGGCGTGTCGGCGGGCAGGTGGAGGGCGTGGAAGGTGGTGGAGGCGGCGGGGTAGGCATCCCAGTAGAGGGGGGATGCGGTGCTCCACTGGCCGTCGGTGCCGAGGGTGAAGAGGGTGCCGGTGCCGGTGGGCGAGCCTGCCCAGAGGGTGAATTGACTGCCGGAGGAGAAGGAGGTTTCGCTGCCGTCGCCGCTGCCGTCACCGTTTCCACTGCCGCCGCCGTCTCCGCTATTGCTGTCGGAGGAAGTGGTGGCTGCGGCTATCGTCACCGGGGAGGTGGAGAGGTCGGTTTCGGGGGCGTCTTCCCAGGGGTTGATGGTGGCGGTGATGCTGATGCCTTCGGGACTGAGGGTGATGCGGAAGAGGTTGCTTGTTCCGGCTTTCAGTTCGTGGGTGTCGCTGAGGTGGGCGGTGAAGTGGCTTCCGTCGGTCAGGGTGATGATGAAGCTGACGCCTGCGGCGGCGGAGCGGGGCAACACGATGGCGGTGCCTTGCGTGCCGGAGGCGTTAAGGGGGACGGAGATATTTTGCGGGGAGGTGTTATTGTCACCGGAAGCAGCGGTAGTAGAAGAAGTATTACCGGCAGCATCATCAGCGGCACCGGCATCAGTATCGACGGTGGTGTAAGTATCTGTGTGCAGGTTGTAGTCAGCGCGGGTGTCCATGCCCCGGATGGTGAGGGTGGCGCCTGCGAGGCTGGCGGTGCTGACGCTTCCTTTTCCGCTGATGGAGAACACGAGCCGTGTCAGGCGGTGGCTGAAGCGGAGGGCCACGTTGGGATGGTCTTTATCGGCGGTGGCGGTGGCGCTCATCAGGTCGATGGCGGGGAGACTTTGCTGGCGGCTGACGTCGAGGGGCAGGGTGCCGTCGGGGTTGAGGGTGGCGGCGTAGGGGTAATAGGCCAGCAGGTCTACTTGGGCGCCGGTGGTGGGATAGTAGGCGGCTTGCTGGGTGGTGGCGGGGCTGAAGCCGGTGGTGGCGCCGGTGGTGGTGGCGAGGTAGCGGTAGTTGAGCACGGCGGGGGAGGCGGGCTCGGTGGTGCCTGCGGCGTAGAGGCTGAGGCCGATGGCATCTCCGGCTGTCCATTCGTCGTTGACGATGCGGGTGGGGGCGATGCCTGCCGAGAGGCTCACCGGTACTGGTTGTTCACTGTCCCCTGTGCCGGGGGCGTTTTCGCTGTTGGTGCAGCTTGCCAGTAGGGCGAGGGCTGCGAGGATGCTTAGGTACTTCATATTGATAATGTGATAGTGTGATAAGGTTATAATGTGATAATGCTATAAAGTGATATGGTGATAATGTGACTCACTTGTTTCCCGCCTCCAAGTCCGTTTCCGTTCCCGGGGTCCATCCTGTGATGGTGCCGGAGATTCCGGGGGATTCGAGGCTTTGCTGTAGTTGCAGGTCGCCGGTGAGGGTGAAGACTTCGTCGGCGGTGTCGGGGCTGAAGCGGTTGAAGCCGGAGAGGAAGGAGGTGAGGTCGTAGACTTGGGTCTGCGGTTCGCCCTCGGCATAGTGCAGGGTGAGGGTGAGTTGCTGCCGCACGGCGGGGGCGATGCCCAGCAGGCGGTGGGTGGCGGAGAGGGTGTTGCCGTTGCGGGTAAAGACGGGGCGGATGCTGCCCACGTCTCCGGTTTCAGCTGTCCTTGTCAACTTGTCCCCTTCCGCCTTCATCAACTCACGAGCTTCTTCCTTCATCAACTCACAAGCCTCCGCCTTCATCAACTCACAATCTTCCCCCCTTGTCAACTTCTCTCCTCCTATCTCCCTTGTGGCGGCGCAGCCGGTGAGGGTGGCGGTGACGTCGGTCAGTAGTTCGGGGGTGCCTTGGCTGATGTTGAGGGTGAGTTTGAGCAGACGGGTATGGGGCTGCATCTTCAGGGGCGGACGGTTTTCTTGTCCGGCGATGGCGCAGAAGGTGATGGCGGCGGCGCAGAGGGGTGCGGGTTCGGCAAGGGTGCCGTCGGGCAGGGTGGAGAGGCGGAAGCGGGTGCCGTCGAAGGTGAGGCCGGAGGCTTCGTGCCAGGCGATGAGGCTGTAGGAGGCTTCGGGCAGGGTGAGGAGGGCTTCGGGTAGGGCTGCATTGGCGGCGGAGGCAGTAGCAGTGGCGTTGGCGGTGGCTTCGGCAGAGGCGGCTGCGGCACCGGACGCTGCCAGGGTGAAGGTGGTGTCGGTGCTGATGGCGGGTGAGAAGTCGGTGGCGGGGTGCGTGCCGCGGATGCGTATTTGCAGGGCGGAGGCGGTGGGGGACTGCGACTGCCAGTCGGGACGGATGCTGACGGTGGCGGCGTAGAGTTCTTGGTGCTCGAAGAGTTCTTTGCGGTCGCAGGCGGTGAGGCAGGCGAGGGCGAGGAGACAGGCGGTGAGGCTGGTCGTGACGCTTGCCGTGATGCTTGCGAGGCTGTGGAGTGGGTTGGGTAGGTTGGTATTCATATTCTTTCTTCTTTCTTACTTAACTTATGGGTTGGGTTATGGGGGTGCCGCGGCGTGTGTCCCCCTTAGAAGAGGCGGACGAGGCTGACGTGCAGGTCGGTGATGCCGGGGAGGTTTCGGGTGCGGCTTCCGGTGTGCTCGTAGCGGTGGAAGCGGGAGTTCCAGCGGTAGCGGTCGTAGCGGGTGTGGATGAATCCGGCGCCTATTCCGGCGTCCACTTGCCAGCGGCGGGGGAGGTGGAAGCGGTAGCCCAGGGTGATGCCTGCCATGAGGGCTTCGCCACGGGTGCCGGGGCCGAAGAAGGTGTCGTCGTACTCGCCGCCACGCACGGAGAGGCCGATGTGGGTGCGGCGGAATGTGCCGCGGGGGCTGTGGAGCCAGTAGCGCAGTTCGCCGCCTGCGCTCCACGAGCGGAAGGCGTGGGTGCGGTGGCTCGATGTCCAGAGGCCGAAGGAGGCGTCGGCGGCAAGGCTCCAACGGGGGGCGAGGTAGAGTTCGGCGCCGAGGTTGGGGGCGAGGGTGGCCCAGGAGAGGAGATTGGCGGTGAGGGCGAGGCGGGGCGGACGGGACGAGGCGGCGGGGGCTTGCGCTACCGGTGACGTTTGCGCTGCCGGTGCTTCGTGCGTAGCTTGGGACTCGTGCGTTTCGTGCGTTGTTTGGGCTTCTTGCGCTTCTTGCGCCCGCAGAGGGGGGCAGAAGGGAAGTGCCAGCAGTGCGGTGCACCACAGGAGTGCGGCGCGGCGGGCGATGGGGGTGCGGTGGGTGATGTTCATGGGGTTGATATTCATATTAGTTTCTTGTTGTTCTTGTTGTTCGTTATCGGGCTCACGGGGCTACCCAATGGCCTGCATAGTTTGCCCCGTCGAGGTCGTCACCGGTGCCGTTGTAGTCGTACTGAATGGCCTTCCAACTGATGTCGCCCCAGGTGGAATAGGTGGATAGGTTTTCATTGAAGGTAGCTTCGGGGACGTCACGCAGGTAGAGGGTGTTGAGCTTGGTGTAAGCGAATGCATTGTAGCCCAAAGTGGGCAATGCAAGCTGATGCTGGTCGTTGATGCCGCTGAGGGATATTTCTTCAAGGTTGCTGCAAACGTCGAATGCCCCGTTTCCTATGCTCGTCACCCCATCGGGCAGGCTGATGCTTGTCAGGTTGCTGCAGCCGTAGAATGCACTTGCTCCTATGTTCGTTAGTCTTTTAGGTAGGTTGATGCTTGTCAGGGAGCTGCAATAAGAGAATGCACTGTTTCCTATACTTGTCAGTTCATTCGGCAGGTTGATGCTTTTTAAGGAGGTGCAACCAGAAAATGTCACTTTAGATATGCTCGTTATCCCATCCGGCAGACTGATGTTTGTCAGAGAAGAACACCCTTCGAATGCACCGTTTCCTATGCTCGTCATCCCATCCGGCAGGTTGATGCTTGTCAGGGAACTGCAACCGCTGAATGTATATTCTCCTATGCTCGTCACCCCCTCCGGCAGGTTGATGCTTTTCAGGGAACTGCACCCATCGAATGCATTGTCTCCTATGCTCGTCACCCCATCCGCCAGAATGGCTACATCCGTGATGCTATTACTCTTGATGAAGGTCGACAGCGCACTCATATCCGCATCATTTATCGTCCCTCCAATCACAATCTTCTTCTTATTCGGATCTGCCCCACTGAGTGCCGTTGACAGTCCTCCCGCCGTGCTGTTCGTCACGGCCGATGTATTATCTTGTCCGTTTATCATCACCTTGCTTCCCGCTATCAGCCCCTTGTTTGCCACGTTGGATATGCTGGCTCCGGCATCGGTGGTAAAGCTGATATTCGTTTCTCCTATATCGCTGTAGGTGTACGGCAGCGTATAGGCACGATGCACCAACCCACCATCGGAGGGTAGCATCTGCATGGTGCGGAGGATGGGATAACTTTCGAGGTCTCCTATGCTGGTGTTGTTTGTGGCGGAAGGCGCATTGCGCAGCATCACCTTTGTGGATTCGCTGATGATGTCTATGCTTACCAGAGGGCGGCATAGCGTCAGGCTGATTTGGGTATTGGTTTTGGGTTCGTAGTAACCACAATGGCCGTCGATGCCTGTGGAGCGCACGCGCCCCCACGCTGTGTATAGTTCGTTAGTCCAGGTGACGGGTAGGCTGAAGGCGGGGGCGAAAACCATGTCGTAGACAACGTAGAATGTTGCTGTGCTAATAAAGGCTTTCGCCCCTGCCCCGAAATCCACCTCCGTATCATCCACTGCGGGCGAAACGGCGGCGAAGAAGTGATTCAGTGTGCCGCTTTGCCAGCAGAGGGGGGCATCGAGGTTGGTGGGTTGCCAGGAAGAAGAAGTGCCGTCATAGATGTAGTTGGCGCGGGCGGCAGGGGAATATGCTTTATCATCCATAGCGTCCGTCGGCACGAAGCAAAACACCGTCATCGTGCTTCCTTCCACGGGGAAGTCGGGGTCTGTGTCGATGGCACGAGTTTCCGCCCCGTCATTGGGTGCCAGACTGACGACGCTGCCTATCTGTATCGGTTTCCCGGTGAGGTCTTCTTCTTCATCATCGGTGGACACGCCGGTGGAGGGCACGTCGGCCAGGGGGGCGACGGCATCGGTGCAGGAGGCGGTGGCGAGGGCGGCCATCACGAGGATGGCGGCAGACAAGGCGGACAAGCGGATGGTTCGTTTCATAAGGCTGTTTAAACTATGTATATTTATCTTGGTGCTTCCTTTCTTTCAGACACGGATTTCACTGTTGTGGTCTACTAAAATCCGTGTAATACGTGAAATCCGTGTCTGAAAAATCATCATTATATCAGCTAATCCGATTGAACGAGAAGGGGGGCTGATTATAACTTAATTCGGTAATATTTCAATGAATCAGTAGTATCTCGACTCCCCGGAGGAGGAGAATCGAGATAGTCTTATTACCCAGCAGGGGTGCAGGGGCGTAACCCAGCAGGGGTGCAGGGGCGTAACCCAGCGGGGGTGCAGGGGCATAACCCTGCGGGGGTGCAGGATTATTACCCCAGCGGGTTTTCATCCAATCCGCCTCCGCCGCTGCCGCTACCTCCGCCTTCTTCGGCGGCTGTGCCTACGGCGATGGGTTCGTCCAGTTCGTAGGTTCGCAGGTTCTTGACGGTGGTTCGTCCGCTGCCGTACTGTGTGGAGATGCTTACTCGCCATAGTCCGTCGGTGACGGTGGCGGGCAGGACGAAGATGAGGCGTTTGGGTTCGTTGATGGTGACGTCTTCGGCGGGGACGAACACTTTCTTTGAGGGCGTCTCTACGGAGGTGAACGTTACGCCTACGGCGGGGTCGGTGCCTGCCAGTTTTAGGTTCCGTCCGGTGAGGGTGATGTTCTTTCCGGGCAGGGGGACGCGGGTGGTGGCGCCGTCGGCAGTGGTGCGTGTGGCGGCTACGGCTCCGTTCAGCAGGGGGCCTACGACGGCGGGCTGGGTGAAGATTTCCAATTGGCACGCCTCCATGCTTTGGCGCAGGGCGGGGCCCATGCTGAGGGTGGCGTACACTTTCACTTTGGTGCGGTCGGGGGCTTTCGAGAGGTCGGCTTTCAGCACGGTGCCGCTGGCGCAGGGTTGCATCAGTGCGGTGGGGGTGGCTACAATGTAGCCGGACGAGAGGGCATCGCACTTCACGCTTTCGGCGGCGTTGAGCAGGGTGTAGACTTCGTCTTCGTTCTTGCCGCCCAGGCGGAGGGCGGTTTCGCGGGCCACGGCGTGGAGGTCGATGGTGTCGGGCATGGTTTTGGCGCGGAGGTAGAAGTCGTCCGGGCGCTCGGTCAGGGTGGCGTCGTAGGCCACGAGGCTGATGAGTTTGGTAAAGGTGGTGGTTGCCATAAGCTTTTAGTTTTTTTAATGGGTTTGGTGAATAATCGGGTTTATTATTGGGGGTTCTTTAAGTTAGCGTTTAAGGCCAGTGCCCAAGGTAGCTGTCGGGGTTGGCGTAGTCGGCGGGGGTGGTGCCGGAGCCGGGGGAGTAGGCGTAGTGGACGGCGGACCAGGCGGGGGTGGGGGAACCCCAGTTGGTGTACTTGTCGGTGGCGGCGGCGAATTCCTCGGCGGATATGGCGGGGAGGAAGAGGACGGGGGAGGGGGAACGCATGTTGAAAGCAAAATAGGTATCGATGCCACAGGTGGGCAGGGTGGTACCGGTGAGGAGGATGACTTTAGTAAGAGCGGTGCAATTTTCGAATGCATAGCCTCCTATGCTCTTCATTCCTTCTGGCAGGCTGATGCTTGCCAGGGCGGTGCAATTTTGGAATGCATAGTGTCCTATGCTCGTCAGTTCTTTCGGCAGGCTGATGCTTTTCAGGGCGGTGCAACCGAAGAATGTCGCATATTCTATGCTCGTCAGTTCTTTCGGCAGGCTGATGCTTGTCAGGGCGGTGCAACCGTTGAATGCCCCTTCTCCTATGCTCGTCAGCTTTTCCGGCAGATTGATGCTTGTCAGGGCTGCGCAATTGTTGAATGCCGCCACTTTTATGCTAGTCACCTTTTCCGGCAGGCTAATGCTTGTCAGGGCTGCGCAATTTCGGAATGTCTGTTCTTCTATGCTCGTCAGCCCTTCCGGCAGGCTGATGCTTGTCAGGGCTTTGCAACTTTCGAATGCCGAGACTCCTATGCTTGTCAGCCCTTTCGGTAGGCTGATGCTTGTCAGGGCGTAGCACTCTATGAATGCCCGTTCTTCTATCTTCGTCAGCCCTTCCGGCAGGCTGATGCTTGTCAGGGCTGTACAACCGGAGAATGCCCGTTCTCCTATCTTCGTCATCCCTTCCGGCAGGCTGATGCTTGTCAGGGCTGTACAACCGCTGAATGCATAGCTTTCTATGCTCGTCATCCCTTCCGGCAGGCTGACGCTTGTCAGGGCGGTGCAACCCCAGAATGCATTGTCTCCTATGCTCGTCATCCCTTTCGGCAGTGTAATGACCTTTAAATTCCTCTTCCCTGCAGCAGCAGCAAAATAACTCGGCAATGCCGTCGTCCCGCTCAGCGTAGCGTTTATATACAGTTCGCTGAACTTGTCCATATTGCTTTTCAGCGTTTCGAGGTCTGTCCCGTTTATCTCTCCCGTTATCATCAGCTTGTTATCTGTCCCAGACAGGTCAGCGGGCAATGTCAGGTTTCCTGCGGTGGAAGGAACCACTTTCACATCCTTGTCCTCTTCCGGCTTCCCTCCCGTAGTCATCTCGCTGTCCCATCCGGTGGATGAAACGTTCACGGCGTTGACGGCGGTCTTATCCACCTGCAACTTCAGGTTGAGGCAGTTTCCGGCGGTGAGGGTCACGTCTGCGGTCGAGGTGTAATAGTAGATACCGCTGCCGATGCTTATCTTTATCATCCGTCCCGAAGAAGGGAACACTTGTCTCGGAAGCAGCAGGGCATAGTGCTTCAGCGAGGTATCGCCGTTCTTCAGCAGGGTGATGTCCTTGGTGGCGGGTGAGGAGGTGGCGGTGGCATCTTCTGCCTGGCACGCTGCGGGCTGTAGGCTGGTGGCATCGGTGGTGTAGCAGCCGTATGCGCTCAGTATGCTGACGGTGGCTGTCTTCAACTCTTTCTCCGTCATGCCCTTACCTGCCGTCAGTTCCACGCATAGCTGCGCCATGCTGTGGCTCAGTTCGGCACTGAGGGTGTTTTGGGCGGGGATGTCGGAGGCTTGGTAGCGCAGCAGGTCGCAGTAGCGCCACAGGCTGGCGAGGTTGGTGCACTTCGTGCCGTTCCACATCTTCGCTTTCATGTCGCTGCCGGGAAGTGCGTCGTAAGAATCGGGCAGGTGATACACCTTTCCATCCGCCTCGGGTCCCCACAGGATGCTGACGGTGTTTCCGGTGCTTCTCTGCCAGTAGGCCGCAGAGGTTTGTGGCTCCCATCCGCCGGTGCTGTTGTAGCTGTACACTCCCTTGCTTGCCTGTGTGCCGCTTCCGGTGGCCTGCACGTACACGTTCAGCAGGTCTTCGGCGGCAAACTCCCACCCGCTCATGGTGGTGATGGCCGACGATGCCCTCGTCGGCGCCTTGCCGCCACGCTCCATGCTGACGGTGCCCAGCCGCAGGGCGATGCCCGTACCCGTGGGGCGGTCGTCGTCGAGGGTCTGGGGCGTGCAGCTGTGCAGCAACAGCCATAGGCATATCATCACGCCCGCTGTGGCGGTTATGGCCAGTGCCAGGCGCAGGTTGCTTCCGAAGTTATTGTCGGTCATTCTCATAATGGTGGTCGGGGGGGGATGAAGGGGTTAGTGTATTAGGGGTTGTTGGGGATATCCATACCTGCGTTGCCGTTCTTGCTTTGGGGTGTCCATCTTGCAATGCTAAAGCCGCCCAGACTGACGCTTCCACGGTTCAGCTTCAGTGTGTAGTTATAGCTGTAGTTGGCTGTGCAGGTGAGAGCTGACTCCAGCTTGTAGGTATAGGTGGTGCTGCCGCTGGTGCCGTCGCTGGTGGTGAAGCGGATGAAGTTGTTACTCTTGTCAAAAGTCTGTTCCGGGAAGACGATGGCATACCAGGTGTTGGTGTTAGTATCTTTGTAAGGGGTGATGGCCTGTTTGGTTGCTCCGCTTTTGTTGGCGGTTACTCGGCCTGCACTCAGGCTGAAAGTTCCGGCGGTGTACATTCCGTTGTCATTCAGTATTTCGGCTTTTGTGATGGTGGGCATGTCTTTATCCGTATTATATCCATCACCCTTTTGCACAGTGAACGTAATCTGGCTCATGCAGTGGCTCAGCTCCAGGCTGATGGTGGAGTTGGTGGCTTTGGAGTCTTTCTTGACATACATGAAGTTGGCTTCATTCAGCTTCGCCAGGTCGGAGTAGTCGATGTTGCTGCCGGTGGTGGGCAGGGTGAAGTCGTGGGTATAAGTATAAGAAGCGTCGGCTTTCTTGGGGAAATCCGTCTGTGCGGGGTAGTAGGCGTAGAAGCTGTGCGTATCGCTGGTATTCTGCCAGTAGAAAGTTCCGTCCCATTCGATATCAGATTGGGTGTCAGGTTTGGTGTAAGTTTGGGTATTACGGTAGGTGGCATCTTTATCGTCGATGGCTACTGTGTTGTCTCCCGTCTGGGCTTTGGTCACGACAGTCAGGCTGATCTTTTCGCCCGTCGCAAAGATAGAAGTGTTGCTTCCGTTAGATACAGAGGCACGTGTGTTAGTGCCGGGTTGTCCGATGCTCAGGTTGAGGTCGATAGGCTTGTTGAGGTCTACCGTTTCCAGGTTGTCGTCGTTGCTGCATGCGGTGATTGCCGCGGTGGCTGTCATCATCGTCAGTGCGATGAATAGGTTTCTTGTTCTCATGTCTTTACTTGTTATTATTAATAGGGTGAATACTTGTAGTAATGAAATATGCTGCGAAGTTCATAAGAACTGCGCAGATGGGCAAGAAATATACCCTACCTCCTGTCCGGATTTGTCGCCTTGGTGTCCGAATTTGTCGCCACCCCGCTCAGAAGAGCTTCTGGGAGGGGGGAGGGGAGAGGAAAATAATTGGTGAATCACAGAGAATACGGAGGACACAGAGGACGCGGATGAATGATTTACCGCCCCTCTCTTTGTTTAGTTCAGCCCCTTTGTGCCCTCCGTGTCCTCTGTGTCCTCTGTGGTGAACCGCAAATAATCCCCTCTATTTCCCCCTCCACATTGAAAAGTTTAGTATCTTCGCCATGTGAATCACCCCTAATTGATATAGAAGATGAAATACCCCATTGGAATACAGAGTTTCGACCGCATCCGTGAAGACGGATTTGTGTATGTGGACAAGACCAACATGGTTTATAGCCTTGTGCACGAAGGTTCCATTTACTTCCTGAGCCGCCCCCGCCGCTTCGGCAAGAGCCTGTTGGTAAGCACCCTTGCCTGTTACTTCCAGGGTCGGCGAGAACTGTTCGACGGCCTGGCGATAGCCTCCCTTGAAAAGGACTGGCTGACGTACCCCATCTTCCGCATCGACTTCAACGGCGGGCCCTACACCCAGCCGGGCATCCTGGAGGCCACCCTCGAAAGCTACATAGCCAAATGGGAAGTGGTATACGGGAAAGACCCTCTCGACACCACCCTCACCGACCGCTTCCGAGGCGTGCTGCGCCGCGCCTACGAGCAAACCGGACTGCGTGCCGTGGTGCTGATCGACGAATACGACAAACCCATACTCGACGTGCTGGACACCGGCGCCTCCACCCTCAACTCCGTAGGCCGGGAGCGGATGCTCGAAGACCAGCACCGTGAACTTCTGGCCGCCTTCTACTCCACCTTCAAGGGTGCCGACGAATACCTGAAATTCGTGTTGCTGACGGGTGTCACCAAGTTCTCGCAAGTGAGCGTGTTCAGCGGCTTCAACCAGCCCAAGGACATCAGTATGGACAAACGGTACGAAACCCTCTGCGGCATCACCCCGGAGGAGATGGAACGCTACTTCGCCGAACCGATTGCTACGCTGGCCGATGCCATGCAATGCACGGTAGAGGAAATGAAGGCCTGGCTGAAACGCCAGTACGACGGCTATCACTTCAGCACCAACATGGCGGACATTTACAACCCCTTCAGCATACTCAACGCCTTCGACAAACAGGAGATTCGCGACTACTGGTTCGCCACCGGAACCCCTTCCTATCTGATACGCCTGTTGCAACACAGCCGCGAACACGTCAATGAACTGGTGGGGAAGTATTACAGGCCGGCACTGTTTGTGGACTACAAGGCCGATGTGGAGCAACCCCTGCCCATGATTTACCAAAGCGGTTATCTCACCATGAAGGAGTATAACGCGCGGATGGGAACCTATTTGCTCGATTTCCCCAATAACGAGGTGCGTGAAGGCTTCCTCTCCCTTCTGTCCGTCAGCTACTTCAAACCTAAAAGCAAGGAGGTGAGTAGTTGGATAACAGATGCCGTGACGGATCTCGACCGTGGCGATACCGACGCTTTCCGCCGTTCGCTCACCGCTTTTCTGGCAAGCATCCCCTACGATGCCCACGGCTCGCTGAAGGATATCGACATCACCGAGAAGCATTTCCAGTACACTTTCTACCTGTTGCTGCGCCTGATAGGCGTCTACAGCCTCGCCATCCATTGCGAAGACCGCCAAAGCTACGGCCGGGTGGACTGCACGATCGAGCTGGAAGACTATGTCTACATCTTCGAGTTCAAACTGGACGGAACAGCCCGGGAAGCTCTGGAACAGATAGAGCGGATGGGGTATGCCAAACCATACGCAGCGGACCGGCGGAAAGTGATTTGTATCGGCATGAGCTTCTCTTCCGATACGCGGACTGTGGAGGATTGGGAGGAAATTATACCTGTACGTGAACAGAGCTAATACAAGATACTGACCTATTTCCTGAAGAAATTCGCAGTCAATAACGGTGAAGTGCCCGAAGAACTGATTGATGAGAACCTGCGCACCGATGTCGGTTGGCTACTCCAGTTTAACCTTTCGCTTGAGAACTCGAAGGAAATGCAGGATGATTTGGTCATCAACAGCGAATTATACTACAACATAGCTGACCTCTCCAGAAGGTTTGACAGGCAGAAGTTCTTTGATAAGAATTTCTATCCCATCAGACTTTTCTATCTGGGCATAACAACATTGCAAAATGCCTATCGCATGACGTTCCCCAACCAGACCATGCGCAGCATCTATATGGATTATTATAAAGTGTAAAACCGCATCGGAGGTGTGAGGGTTACTTGCTTTGGATGCTGCGGGTGAGCGTTGCGGGTTCGCGTCGGGTGTCCCACAGGGCGGCGATGTAAAGTATGTCTTTCTTCTCGTCTATGTAGTACACCAGTTTGAAGTGTTCGTGTACCACTAATGAGCGGTACGCGCGTTGCCGGTCTTCAAGTAGAGCCTCTATGGCTCCGAGGTGGGGGTGGGAGGCGAGCAGGTGGGCTTGTCTTTTTGTCTGCCAATAAAATTTGCCGGCTACCCGCTCACCGAATAATTTATAGCCTTGAGTTGAGGCAATCTCTAATTGTCGTTCAGCTCTCTTTCTCCAGATTACTGATATTTGCATAGCCAAGGATATTTCTTTTCCATATTGCGGAATACTTCTTCATTCGGTGTTCCCGGTATTCCCTTTTCCTCCTCTTCTTCCGCTTCATCTATCCACGAATTTATCTCCTCTATGGTATAGGGGCTGAGGTCTTCCTTCACTTCGTTCTTTTTCGCTTCCTTCATCCGTAGCTTTCTTATGTACTCTAATGTTTTGCGAGTCAGTTCGTCACTATCCATGATATGGGCGATTTCTTGAAACAGCGATTGTCTTAGTTCCATTGTTGTCATAATCTGTATCTCCTTTAATCGTTTTACTTCTTGTTAATAACATGGCAAATATACGAATAGTTGCGGTAAATCACCCCATCTTATCCTGCAATTCTCTGTTATCCAGCAGCCACCCTTAATCCTCCTCTTCCTGTTCCTCCTCCTCCGTGTCTATCGTCTCGCGATACTGTGCCGGTGTCATTTTATATATCTTCTCGAATGCATCGTAGTAAACGCTGCGGCTCTGAAATCCGGCCATGTCGGCTATGGCCTCTATGGAGTAGAGCCTCTTCTGTTTAAGCAGAGACACGGAGTAACCTACGCGCAGTTTGTTGAGGTAGTTGTTCCAGCTGGTGCCGGTGTTCTCTCTGATGAAGCGGCTGACATCATTCTTTTTCAGTCCGCTAAGCTTCTGCAAATCTTCACGTTTCAGCTGACGCAGGAAAGCCTTTGTTTCCAACAGCTCGATTTCCATTTGCATGAAGCGGCGGCGACTTTCCTCACTGACGCCGGCTGAGGGGATATAGCCGATAGGCGATTCCTCGTCTTTCTCTTCCTCGTCCTCTTGCACGTCATCCTGTCCCTCTTCTCCCTCGTCAACTTCTTCCCTATCTTCTTCGTCAACCTCTTCTTTTCCCCCCTTGTCAACTTTTACTTCCGCATACATCTTTCTCAACTCCTCCCTCTGTGCCAGCAACTCATCTATCTGCCGGGCGGCTATGCGGTTGCGCTGACGGGTTTGCCGCAGATTCATTTGCCGTTCTCTGAGTATAATAATCAGCAGGACTATGACAAGGCAGGCAATGGCGATACTGACACGCAGGAGGAGGGCGGTGCTGCGTTCTTTCTGCAACTGCATATCCTTTTCGTAGGTCTGGTAGATGACTGCGAATTCGTGTGCCCGGCTCTGTTTTTCGCGGGCATATATGCTGTCGGTCAGCACGGTGATGCGTCGTTGGTAGGCATCGGCAAGTGCGGGTTGCTTCAGTCCACGGTAAATCCGGGCGTAACGGTCCAGAAGTACCAGATATCCGTAACTGATGCTGTCTCCATCGGTAAACACTCCCTGCCAGGTGTTGTTGCGTTCCAGGGCTTCCTTATATTGCCCGGACTTCAAAAGGTAGGGGGTGATTTCGGCATTGCCCGGAAACGCCTGCGAGAAGTGGGTGGAGCGGTAACGGGCGTATGCATCGGCTGCCTTCTGCGCTTGCCCCGCTTCCTGATAGAAGCAGGCCAGCTTGGAGTAGAGGTAGCCGTATTGCTGGTCGATATACCCCGCCGGAGGGCCAGGCATTTCGCTCATGCGGCGGATGACGTCGGCGCGCGCTTCGGATGTGCTGATGGCGTCGTCGTTTTGCTTCCGGTCCTCGTAGAAGGAGGACAAATCACCGTAGAAAGTGGACAGCAGGGCCAGTTCGCGCACGTTGTCGCTGCCCTTCAGCAGGTTGATGGAACGGAGCATATACTCCAGCGCCTGGTCGGGGTTCTTCATGCCCTGGTATATCCGTCCGATGGTGAAGAGAAGTTCGCTCTCGGCACTTCTTTGCTTCAGCTCTTGGGCGAGGGAGATGGCTTCGGTGGAGATGCTGATACCTTCTTCGTATCGGTTCAGGCGGTCGAGGGTGGAAGACAATTGTGAGAGCAGACGCAGCCGGCGTGCGGGTACCAGTCGCACGGAGTCGCTCTGCAAGGCACGCCGCAGGCAACGTTCTTTAAGGACGTACATGGCCTGGCTTTCGTACACCATGCTGCGCAGGATGTCGATGTGGAACGCAGGCATGGAGGGGAGGCGGCGTTTTTCGGCCTCGTCGAGCAAGTGGAGGGCACTGTCGGGCGCAGATATGTATATGCTGCGGATGTATTTTTCTGTCAGCAGACTGTCCGGAACGGTGCTTGCTCCGGAAGCCAGGGCAGGCGTAAAAGCCGGTAAAATGCACGCCAATACGAGGATGGAGGTGCGGAAATAGTAGGTGATTTGCATATTATTTTGGTATTTGTCGCGGTAAAGGTAGGCATTTATCGGGTAATATTTGCTTGCATTCCTTTATAATCTACCCGGAATAATGTACATTTGCCCGACAAATTGTTTATTGACCTATATGAAACATTCTATATTATCCCTTATACTGTTTGCATGGGGAGTGCAGGCCTATCCGCAAGCGGGTGGGGATGTGCAATCTCAGGCAACGTTCACTCCTCCTTTCGATTTCCCTATTGTGTTCTCCGGTAATTTCGGTGAAATACGTGCCAATCATTTCCACGGTGGACTCGACTTCAAGACGGGCGGCGCCATTGGTAAACCCGTGCGGGCGCTGGCCGACGGATACATTTCGCGTATCCGTGTCACTCATGGTTCGGGCTATGTGCTCGATGTGGCATATAATAACGGGTATAAAACAATCAACCGCCACCTCAGTGCTTTTGTGGGCGACATAGCCCGCCGGGTGGAAGACTTGCAGTACGAAAAGGAGACATGGGAAGTAGAGATTATCCCCGAACCGGGCGAATATATCGTCAAGGCCGGGCAGGTTATCGCTCTGAGCGGTAATACCGGATATTCCTTTGGCCCGCACCTGCATCTTGATGTGTTTGAGGCAGATACGGATGACTACGTGGACCCTTTGCCCTTCTTCAAGAAGAAAGTGAAGGACAACACCGCCCCGCGTGCCGAAGGCATCATGCTGTTTCCGCAACCCGGCAAGGGAATGGTGGACGGAACCCAGAAGCGTCAGGCTTTTCCTCTCAGCCCTAAACAGCCGATCACTGCCTGGGGACTGATAGGAGCGGGCATCCGTGCATACGATTATATGGATGGCGTGCACAACCGTTACGGTGTGCACACGGTGATTCTGGAAGTGGACAGCGTAGAAGTGTTCCGCAGTGTGGTGGACCGCTTCTCGGAGAACGAGAACCGCATGATTAACTCGTGGACATACGGGCAATATATGAAATCGTTCATCGAACCGGGAAATACATTGCGGATGTTGCATGCTTCAAATGATAACCGGGGACTGGTTGATATCAACGAAGAGCGTCCGTACCGCTTTGTCTACACCTTGAAGGATGCCCTGGGAAACACTTCGAAAGTACGCTTCACCGTGCATGGAAAGCGGGCGGAGATAGCTCCTGTGGAACATCGGGAGAAGTACATCTTCCGCTGGGACAAGGTGAACTATCTGCAGGAACCCGGTCTGTCGCTGGTGATTCCTCGCGGGATGCTGTATGACGACGCGTACCTGAATTATGCCGTGCGTGCAGATAGCGGGGACGTTGCCTTTACTTATCAGTTGAATGACACGCGCATCCCTTTGCATGGCCGTTGCGAGTTGAGCATCGGCTTGCGTCGCCGCCCTCTGGAAGATAGGTCGAAATACTATGTGGCAGGCGTGAACTCCCGGGGCGGGAAGTATAGCATAGGTGGCAAGTACGAGGACGGTTTCATGAAGACGACCATCCGGGAGTTGGGTACGTATACTGTTGCCATCGACACCGTGCCTCCTGAAATCACTCCGCTGAACCCGCAACAGTGGGGACGCACGGGACGCATTACGTTCAAGGCGAAGGATAAAGAAACCGGCATAAGTAGTTATCGCGGCACCATCGACGGGAAGTATGCCTTGTTTGGCAAACCTAATTCCATCAGTGGGAACCTGGTCTATGAGATTGACCCTAAACGGGTGGAACGAGGTAAGCATGTGGTGGAAATCACCGTGACGGATGGTTGCGGCAACCGGGCAACAGAACAGTTTACGTTTGTCTGGTAAACAAGTCTGTATATATACGACACATGAATTAATAATTTAAATAGCTAAAGTATGAAAAGCAAAAGACTGACTCTTTCCGTCTTATTTGTGGCTGTTGCAGTAGTGAATGCACTGGCTTGTACCAACCTTATTGTTGGTAAGAATGCCTCCACAGACGGTTCTACAATCGTTTCTTATTCTGCCGACTCTTACGGGTTGTTCGGCGAGTTATATCATTATCCTGCGGGCATACATAAGAAAGGTACCCTGATGGATGTGCATGAGTGGGACACCGGCAAGTATCTGGGACAGATTGAGCAGGCACGCCAGACGTACAACGTCATCGGCAATATCAACGAATTCCAGCTTACCATTGCTGAAACCACTTTCGGAGGTCGTCCTGAACTGGTAGATACCACCGGTATTATCGACTACGGAAGTCTGATTTATCTCGGTCTGCAACGTGCCCGTACCGCCCGTGAAGCTATCAAGGTGATGACCGACCTTGTACAGGAATATGGCTATTACAGCAGTGGCGAGTCTTTCACTATCGCTGATCCGAACGAGATCTGGATTATGGAAATGATTGGCAAAGGCCCCGGTGTGCGTGGTGCCGTGTGGGTGGCTGTGCGCATCCCCGATGATTGCATCTCGGCACATGCCAACCAGTCGCGTATCCACCAGTTCGATATGAATGATAAGAACAACTGTATGTATTCTTCCGATGTCATCTCTTTTGCCCGCGAAAAAGGTTACTTCAACGGTGTGAACAAGGATTTCAGCTTTGCTGATGCATACGCTCCTCTGGATTTCGGTGCACGCCGTTACTGCGAAGCCCGCGTATGGAGTTACTTCAATATGTTTACCGACCGTGGTGAGGAATTCCTTCCTTATATAGAAGGTAAAACCAATCAACCCATGCCTCTCTATTTGAAAGCCAACCGCAAAATCTCCGTACAGGATGTGAAGAATGCCATGCGCGACCATTACGAAGGTACTCCGCTGGATATCAGCAAAGATTTTGGTGCAGGTCCTTATCACACTCCTTACCGTCTTTCTCCGCTGTCCTTCAAGGTGAACGGCCAGGAATATTTCAACGAACGTCCCATCTCTACCCAGCAGTCAGGTTTCGTTTTCGTATCTCAGATGCGCTCTACCATGCCCGATGCTATCGGTGGCGTGCTGTGGTTCGGTACGGATGATGCCAACATGACTGTTTTCACCCCTGTATATTGCTGTACTGATAAAGTGCCTGTATGCTACTCTCGTGTAGATGGTGCCGACTATATCACCTTCTCCTGGAATTCTTCTTTCTGGATATTCAACTGGGTGGCGAACATGGTTTATCCCCGCTACGACCTGATGATTGGCGATGTACGTGCAAGCCAGTCGGAGATGGAAACTACTTTCAATGATGCACAGGAAGGAATCGAATCGGCTGCATCCAAACTCTATTCCAAAGATCCTGCCCAGGCAAAAGCATTCCTGACCAACTATACGAACATGACCGCGCAGAGTACGCTCGATACCTGGAAACGTCTTGGCGAGTTTCTTATCGTAAAATACAATGATGGTGTGGTGAAGCGTATGAAAGACGGAAAGTTCGAGCGTAATTCCATTGGTCAGCCGGCAGGTGTGGTTCGTCCCGGATATCCGAAAGAGTTTCTGGAAGAATACGTGAAACAAACCGGTGATCGCTATAAGATGCCGGAGTAACACCCTGTTGCCGGTTTTGTAGATTTCGCAGGAACAATAAGAAGCCTGTGAAATCTGTACAAAGCAGTGTAAATCTTTAATGGAAAAGTAGGATATTTGAACTTATTCGCCTACATTTGTGTCTTACAAATAATAGATATATTTTAACCTCTAAAATAACAATAATTGTATGGAAAATCAGGAACTTATCAAGCAGGTAACTGAGAAAGCCCAGATGTGGCTCACCCCGGCATACGATGCCGAAACTCAGGCTGAAGTAAAACGCATGTTGGAAAACGAAGATAAAACTGAGTTGATAGATTGTTTCTATAAGGATTTGGAATTCGGTACGGGTGGCCTGCGCGGCATCATGGGTGCTGGAACCAATCGCATGAATATCTATACCGTAGGCGCTGCAACACAGGGTCTTTCCAACTATCTGAATAAGTGTTTCAAGGACAAAGAGCAGATTTCCGTAGTGGTAGGTTATGACTGCCGTAACAATAGCGACAAATTCGCTAAAATCTCTGCCGACATCTTCTCTGCAAACGGCATCAAAGTATATCTTTTCGATGATTTGCGTCCCACGCCGGAAGTTTCTTTTGCTATCCGTCACTTCGGATGTCAGAGTGGTATCAATATCACTGCCAGCCACAATCCGAGAGAATATAACGGTTACAAGGCTTATTGGGATGACGGTGCTCAGGTACTTGCTCCGCACGATACCGCTATCATCGACGAAGTAAACAAGGTGACTGTTGCCGACATCAAATTTGAAGGTAACAAAGACCTGATTCAGATCATTGGTGCTGATGTAGATAAGATTTATCTGGATATGGTTCATTCTATTTCTATAGATCCGGAAGTTATCAAGCGTCAGAAAGATCTCAGCATAGTTTATACTCCTCTGCATGGTGCAGGTCGTGTGCTCATTCCTTCTTCTCTGAAAGAATGGGGATTTGAGAATGTAAATTGCGTACCCGAACAGATGGTGAAGGACGGTAATTTCCCGACTGTGGTATCTCCGAACCCTGAAAATGCCGAAGCTCTCTCTATGGCTATCGCATTGGCGAAGAAACTCGATGCCGACATCGTAATGGCGAGCGATCCGGATGCTGACCGTGTAGGTATGGCTTGTAAAGATGATAAAGGTGAGTGGGTACTTATCAACGGTAACCAGACTTGTCTGATCTTCTTGTATTACATTATCAAGAATCGTATTGCAATGGGCAAGATGCAGCCCAACGACTTCATCGTGAAGACCATTGTAACTACTGAACTGATTAAGGCTGTCGCTGATAAGAATAAGATTGAAATGCGTGATTGCTACACCGGTTTCAAATGGATTGCACGTGAAATTCGTTTGAGTGAAGGCAAGCAGCAATATATTGGTGGTGGTGAAGAAAGCTACGGTTTCCTGGCAGAAGACTTTGTTCGTGATAAAGATGCCGTTTCTGCCTGTTCATTGTTGGCTGAAATCTGTGCCTGGGCTAAGGATCAGGGCAAGACGCTGTATGATGTGCTGATGGATATCTATGTAGAGTATGGTTTCTCTAAAGAAACGACTGTAAACGTAGTGAAACCCGGTAAGAGCGGTGCGGATGAAATCAAAGCCATGATGGATAACTTCCGTGCTAACCCGCCGAAAGAAATCGGAGGTTCACCTGTCAAATTGATCAAGGATTATAAGACATTGAAGATGATCGATGCTCAGGGAAATGCTGTTGATCTGGATATGCCGGAGACTTCAAATGTTCTTCAGTATTTCACGGAAGATGGTACAAAGATTTCTGTTCGTCCGTCGGGTACAGAACCGAAAATCAAGTTCTATATCGAGGTGAAGGGCGAAATGGGTTGCCCGAAATGCTACGCCAGTGCTGATGCTGAAGCAGAAGAGAAAGTGGTGGCAGTACGTAAGTCACTTGGTATCTGAGAAAGATAAACTGCTGTAAGGCAGAAGGAAAGGTGTAATCCTGCGAAGGGTTGCACCTTTTTTGTTTTTTATCCGTTAGCGTGGACATTCTTCCCGTTTTAAGGTTCTTTTGCTTTCTTTAAGTCAACTCTGAAATCATTCTCTGTTAAATGCCGTTTTATATGCAACGTATAAACCTAACCTAAACCTTAATAATATCCATCAGGATGATAAAAGGGGATTTTGGCAATTAGTGGCGTAAGAGCGTTTTCAATAGTGAAAGCATCGGTTGAGATAAATTGCTACTATCCTCTTTTTTCTGATGGATATATTTTAGAATTACTTGATGAAGGTCGAATGACCGGGAGATGAGAAAATATACAGATTGCGGTTGCATGCTAATTGGTTGATGTGAATGAGAGTCGTTTCATTCGTAGTTGTTCGTTTGTTGAATGCATGTCCTCCGCAATCTGTTTTTATTTGAATGATTTCCGTCTTTTAATTATTGCTTAGCCACCAGTCTATCATCTTTCGTGCTATGCTCAGTTTTCGTGGAATTTCCGGCATATTTTCTTTTGAATAGAATGCTCCGGCACTGAGCTCGTCTTTCTGTAACTTGATTTCCCCACTTTCATAATCAGCAATGAAGCCTACCATCAGTCCGCTGGGATAGGGCCAGGGCTGGTTGCCGAAATAAGTGATATTCTTCACTCGCAATCCGGTTTCTTCCATCACTTCGCGTTGTACGCATTGTTCCAGAGTTTCTCCTGCTTCGAGGAAACCGGCTACCAAACCATAGAATGTTCCGCGGAAATTGCGGGCATGCACCAGCAAGATTTCTTCCCCGCGGCGTATTAGTACAATGATAGCTGTAGAAATAGGTGGATATATTTCGTAAGCACACGAAGGGCATTTTTTCATGATAGGGGTCTTATGTTCCGTAGGCATACCACACGCAGGACAAAAACGGCTATGCTGATCCCAATACAGTATCTGATATGCTTTTCCGGCAGCTTTATATTCGTCCAGAGTGATGTATTCGTAGGAACCCCGGAGGTTGACCATAACCCATTCTTCAGTTTCAGTAACGAGCTGTTCAATGGCGAATGCATGTACTATTTCATCCGTGGGCAGAAAGACTTCATGGATCGTACTACCTGAGCCGGGGGCCAACGGTGATTCTGTACCATAAGGTACACTGTATTTAATCTCTCCTTTTTCTGTTTTCTCTTTTTTCAGCAACAGTTGGTCTTTGAAAAAGACGAACCACTGTGTAGGGCTTTGGCTTTTACTATTCTTCATTCCTGATAAAATATCTGTTTAAAAGATTATATATTAGCTGTATTTTTTCAATACAGCCATTAATTTAGCCCGGTCTATGGGGTTAACAAGATACTCGTTGCATCCTGCATCCATAGCAGTTAGGCGGTCATTATCGTGATATTTTTTGGTATGCAATTCTGGGTGTCCCATTTGAGACATAAACCGTCCCACAACGGATAAATTCGTTTCGCACAAGGAGGTTTTGCATGATGATATTGTCTTTATGTGTGTCCGCACGTAAGCTTGGATATTGCTTGGCGCACCAATTTAAACAGATATCGCCAATGCCTTTGTAACTTCCGTCGGAAGCGATACGGTGAATCACATAATAGGGATCATCATTCAGCCAGGCTCCATCTTCGATAATGGCATAAAAGGGGTCGGGACTCGGAACAAAACAAAATGTTCCGATGATTTTTCCGTGCTCATTTTCACATGCATAGCAATGTCCGTCGGTGATTTCTTTGGCAATCAGTTCACGCTGCGGGTAGCCGTTGATCCACTGGTTTCCGTTTCCTACGGATGCCATAAACTTGCGGGCATGATCGAATATCTCCATCAGGCGGTCTAAGTCAGAAAGTTGGCTGGGACGAATTTGTATCATATCTGTAAACTTGTTAAGTTGCTTAATTCCAGAATACAAATGTACATCATTATTTTTTATATTATCCTTTTCTTTTTCCTTTCATTAGAAATTCTTCAAAGAATGTATCGCGGTAGCTGTTGCCTATGGCAATCTCATAATTGCCTATATAGATGTCATTGTTATCAAATGAATCGATGTGACGGGTATTGACGATATAGGACTTGTTTACACGGAGGAACAGATCCTGGGGCAGGAGCTCGGAGATGCCTTTCATATTCATACGGGTTATGATGCGCTGCTCCGGTAATTGAAGGATTACATAGTCTTTCAATCCTTCGATGAAGAGAATATCGGCATAGTTTACTTTGAAATATTTTCGTTCGGACTTGACAAAGAAATACTCGGAAGATACATTGGCTTCGATGGCCTCTTTTTCTTCTTTCATCAATAATGAATGATAGGAGAGAGCCTTTTGTACAGCTTTCTGGAAACGTTCTGTTTCTATCGGCTTGACCAGATAGTCGATGGCATCGACTTCATAGCTATCCAGTGCATATTCCGTATAGGCAGTGGTGAAGATGATAAGTGTTCGTTTGGAGACAGTATGTGCGAACTCTATGCCGGTGATACCGGGCATCTGGATATCCAGAAAGATTAGATCGACAGAATGTTCTTCCATAAACCGTGCAGCGGACACTGCATTGTTGAACATGCTCAGTAAGCAGAGCTCTTTATTTTCTTCTACCAGCATTTCCATAGCCTCGCGTGCCAGGGGTTCATCATCTATTATAATACAATTCATAAGTTCAGCTTTAAATTTACTACATATTTGTTTTCTGTCTCGGACACTTCCAGTAAATAGCGACCGACATATAAGAGTTCGAGCCGACGTCGGATGTTTGTTAGTCCGATTCCGCCTACACGGCTTTTGCCTGTTGCTACGGCAGGCTTGGAGTTTTCACACTGGAATTCCAATTGATTATCATCAACCTTGAAGAAAAGGTGAACGTATGACGGATGTTCACTATCGAAATTATGCTTCACTGCATTCTCTACAAAAGGAATGAATAGTAAGGCTGGCAATTGTATGCCATCGATATTACCTTCCTCTGTGATATTGTAGTCAAAGTGGTCACGCCGTACTTTTTCCAGATTCAGATAATCGTTCAGGAAATGGATATCGGAACGGAGAGGTACATGTTCGCGGAAATTATCATTCATCTGGTAACGCAATAAATCTTCAAGCTTGAATAATACTTTAGATGCTTCTGCGGGATTCTTTCGAATGAGTACATTGGCATTATTCAGCATATTGAATAAGAAGTGAGGATTTATCTGGTTTTTGAGAAACTTCAATTCAGAATGCAGAGTGGCAGATTGGATCTCATCTACACGCTGGTTATAGAGTATCCAGTGGCGGAGCAGGAGTATAGCGGACATTCCGGCTACGGTAAATCCCATGGCTAATACTCCTGATATGGCATTTACCACGATAGGCAACAGACCGTTATCGGATGAGGGAACAGAAATGTCGATGGTGAAAATTTGGAATATGGCTACAGCTATAATGACTATCAGACTAACTCCGGATACACCAAGGGCATATATCAACAGGCGATTTTTCAGCAGGAAGTGAGGGAATAGCCAATAAAGATTGATATAGAAAACTGCATCAATGGAAATAAAATAGATGGCCCATCCCAGCAACCTTTGAGGGAAGCTGAGTGGTCGCATGGGGACATTCCAAAGTATGTTTACTGTAATCATAAATACCACGAATTGCAGAAACAGATGCCTTGCCGTCCGATAACGTGGAGCAAGCAGGAAATTGGTAAAACGGTTATTGATCATTTTCCACCTCCTTTCAATTCAAGCTGAATGCTTTGGTCGGTTAATTCCAGCCGGTAGTTCTCTCCGTATTGCAAATCAAGACGTTGCCGGATTTTATTTAATTCCTGTTCCGGTTCCAAGCAAGGTATGGATACCTGGCAGTTGAACTGAATATTCTCATCTTCTGCGTGCAGATGGATGTCAATGGATGCAGGATGTTCTTCCTGTGTTTCGATTTGTTTTACGGTGTACTGTATAAAAGGGATGAAAAGCAATGGGAATACAAAAGTACGTCCTGTCTCTCCTGATGCGTTCATGTGGAAATCAAATTTGCCGGAGACAAGTTGTTCCAGTTCCAAATAATTGGTGAGGAATTTGATTTCTGTATTTAACAGCACTTTTTCCCGGTTACAGTCATACAACTGATACCGGAGTATCTGGCTCAGTTTCATTAACATTTTCGAAGCCTTTCCCGGATTTACCAATGCCTGCTCTCCTGAATAGTGGAGTACCCGGAATAACATGGAAGGACTAATTTGTTCTTTCAGATGTTCTATTTCAGACTGCAACCTGATTTTTTCCAATTGCATCACTCGTTGGTTTTCCAGTATCCAAAGCCGCAGCAAGACAGTCATGCCACCGCCCATGATACTGAGGAGCGTTAATGGGAAAGAGGAAAGATAATCCATCACAAATGCCACTTTAGAGTATCCGACATAAATGTTAGGAACTAAAAAGATATCGGATACAATATACTCCTGTGTAGCTTGAAAGATAAAAACTACGATTAAAGCGGTTGAGAGGGAAAGAATATATGTCAGATATCTTTGTTTGAGCAAGTAACGGGGTACCAGATAGAGCAAATTGAAATAGAAAATGGAACCATAGAGCAGAAACATATTGAAGATAAGAAGATAGGTCCACTTACCCAACATCTCTATATAGCCCTGACAATTGAATAATACCAGATTACAGGCTATGACAAGCAGTGCCACGATGACAGTGATATGTCTGGCTACCCGGAAGCGCGAACTGACGAGGAAGCGGTATAGAAAAGAATTATCATTGCCTATAATAGGTATTACTTTCATGGAAGTATCTTTCATTTGAGATGACGAAGATAGAATAAATTCATATAAAACACTGGATTATCCTAAATTAAAACTCTATTTTGTAGCTGATATTGGTCAGACCTGTTTTCTGTTCACTTGCCTCTATCTTTCCTGTTTTTATATTATAGAGGTGCTGGATGAACTCTTTGCTGCCCGTAAAGTTGAGGCCTTTCACAGAGAATTCATGAGATACACGTCGTTTATTGATGCGGTAGCTTACTGTATAATTACCAATCAACATTGGAGAACGTTGAATGGAATATGCCCGCGTTTCATCATACTGCACTTCTTTATCGGGATGATCCATCGTTGCTTCCACATCTATCGGAGCATAGCGTTCTCCGCCTTGCAAAGTGAGCTTCAGGTTGACACTGAGAATGTTTTGTTTGTTGCGTCCCAGCATCCATTCTTTACCGATTAGCCCGTTCAATACATATTTTCGGTTAAAGCGTGTGTTGTGCCAGACACCGTCGCCACCGCAATAACGGGAATCGAACAGGGAGGCAGTTATCATGTAGTAGAGGCCTTTGTTCAGTGCTCGTTCCCAAGTGAAGTCTACACCGAAGTTGCGCCCTCGTCCTTTGTTCACTAAAGCATTTTCCACGAAAAATTCATCTCGGTTAAGTACTGAAAAAGAACTATCGCGCATGACAGGCACATCGTATAGGAACTGAATGTAAGGTTCCACTTTCAGACTTGTATTTTCTGAAACCTTATAGGCGAATGAAAGTATCAGATGGTGTGCTTTGGTGAAATTGAGGTTTTTGTTTATTGACCGGTCACCGGTACTTTGTGTCTTTACAAAGTAAACGTCCATTTTTTCCATACGGCTATACATACCATAAGCCAAAGCAAAGGAAGTCCGAGTATTTGTTTGCCATTTCAGGCTGGCACGTGGCTCAAGGGTCCAACGATTATTCAGTGTGAGTAGTTGTCCGTGCAGGCCGAAGTTCAGGCTTAGTTTATCGTTTATTCCCCATGCAGAACTGTTGTAGGCTGAAATCAAACTGGTGTTTCCGTCTCCTTTTGAGATTGTTTCCAACGGTTGATCAATGAATGGAGCGAGTTCTAAATTCATGTTGTAGAACATTTGTGTAAAGGTTAATCCGGTTTTATTGGTAAAACGGTTATTTACTTTCCGGTTCAGTGACGAAGTCAGTATCAGGTTTGTGCTTCTGCTGTTCTGATCGATGTTAGGTGAAGGATTAAATTCTCTGTCATAAGTGGTTTGTATGGCCTCTTGGTCGGAATAGGTTCCGGCAAGTGTGGTTTTCAGCAACGTGTTTTCATTAAAGAAGTAGCGATGGGTGACACCTCCGGCTGCCATGTACTGTGTAGAACGTCCCTGTCCGGCATCTTCCAGGTAATCCCATTTATCCGGATTCTTTTCGAGTGAGCTTTTATATTTGTCAAGTAATGCAGTACCCCATACGGCAAAGGTACCTGCGTGGCGGGTGGGGAAGTTTAGTTTGAAGTTCAGGTCTTGATAGTCCATCTTTCCACCTAAGTCAACGTTCAGTAATCCTGTAGTGGAGTAGCGGTAATTGAAGATATACGAAGCCTTATGTTTCTTGCTTAACGGACCTTCGGAGGCGAAATCTATTCCCATGATACCTACCTGGAATGTGTTTTCATTTCGCTGGTTGTTTCCGTTGCGTAGCTTCATGTCGAAGACACCGGAAACAGCATTGCCGTATTCTGCCGGAAAAGCACCTGTGAAGAAGTCGGAGTTTCCTAAAACCTGTGCACTGAGTGAGGATAGAATTCCACCTCCTAAAGTGGCGATATCTGCGAAATGGTTTGGATTGGGAATTTCCACATCTTCCAGTCGCCACTGCAATAAATGCGGGGCATTACCGTGGATAGATATACCATTATTGGAAACGCTTGGCGTTACTCCGGCAAATGAAGCAACCAGTCGGGCCGGATCATCAAATCCACCTGCATAGCGACTCGCTTCTTCCACGCTGAGCATACGTGCTCCTGCGACAGCCATTTTATTCATTGCTTCGTTCCGGTTGTGCGCACGGACCACTACTTCGCTCAGTTCGTTTACGCTTTCCTGCAAATCTATTTCCAGATAAACTTCCTTAGCGGAAGTCACCAGAATCTCCCGTACAGTCGCTGACTCATATCCCATGAAAGAGGCTTGTACAGAATGACGGCCTACCGGAACTTTTGGAAGTGCGAAACGTCCGAGACTATCGCACATCATCCCTAATCCCGGAATATCCGTCAACTGTATCGTAGCATACGGAATAGGATGTCTTGATGCCCGGTCATTGACTACTCCTCGCAGTGTTTGTACGGGGCGTCCACTACTTTGTGGGATATTCTCATTATCAACCGATGCTTGTCCGGGGATATTAGAAACTTCTTTTCCGAAAGAGTAAATTGAAATTAGTAATGCAATTATTACTAATACTTTAGTTTTATCCATCTTTATCGTTTTTGGTTTAATGCGACAAAGATAGGTCTCTGCAATACGCTACTCTTTTATTTGAGACAAACCGGATGGCTTTGTAGACGAAACTCGGAAATAGCGGCTAAAGCTTGCTCTGCTTTTGCTTCAGGCACAAAAATGTGATCATGGTAGTACGCAGCAACCACATTGGCACTAATATTCTTTTCTGCCAATTTAGTTGAAAATGCGGCTGTTAATCCAACAGCGTCCAAGCTTGAATGTACATTTAGGGAAATGAGCTTATAAACAGATTCATAATCTATATTTTTATCAATAGCCTCTTGTTGGGTGATGATAAGCGTCAGTCCCTCTTTTTCATGGAAAAAGCCGATGGGGTTCAATTGATGTATATCATCCCAATGGAATTCGGGAAAAGTACAAAAAACAAAACTGCGTTCATCCAGAACAGGATCGATACTGGATAATAATGTCTCTAAATCTTTGATGCCTGCCATAACGTATTGATTTATATTCTTTTTCTTCTCGTTGATGAAGTGATTCTTAATGTGCCTTCAATTACAAAAATAGTACTTTTTTTATGATTTAACGGAAGAACCTTTATACTTATGGCTCCTTCTTGTCTTATCTATTACAAAAGCCTTACCAGTTGTATAACTCATACGTGTTGAGTTGTATAACCCAGGCTGTATAAGTTGTACAACTGGTAAACCTTTCGTAGTAAGTAAGAGAAAAAAGTTAGTAAGCTATTTGCTTTCTAACTTAACCCATGATTTACAGTTTATTTCTTTCAGAAATTCCTTATCATGTGATATAGCGATTACCGTTCCTCTATAGTCCCGGATGGTTGCTGTAATGATCTCGATACTTTCAATATCCAGATTATTGGTCGGTTCGTCCAGTATGAAAACATCCGGGGTGTTATCTGCAATCATCAGGCAACAGAAGGAAAGGCGCATCTTTTCTCCACCACTAAGTAACCTGCAAGACTTGTTCCATGTAGCTGCCGGGAAGAGATAACGATTCAATATCGTTTTCAGCTCATGCTCCGGCAGATGGCGCCGATTGAAATATTCCGCCTGTTCCAGAATACTATATTCATTATGGATAAGAGAATATTCCTGATCCAGATAAACTGTGCTGAAATCAATACGGTCAAGTGTTCCGCTGACGGCAGAAAGATCTCCGCAAAGCAGTTTCAACAATGTGGTTTTGCCGCTGCCGTTATTGCCTTCAATATAGAAGCGGTTGCCACTCCGTAGCTGAAAACTCAACGGGATTTTCCATATAGGCTGGGGAGCATCCGGATATTGAAAGTTCAGTTCCTTTGCAGTAGCCAATATCTTACCTTCATGCAGGGTGGAAGCATTGAAATTCGTTTTTAATTTCTCCGCAAGAGGTAAAGCACTCTTAATGTTCTGCATGTCCTGTTGCAACTTCTCCGCTTTTTCAGTATGCACACTTTTCAGTTTATTAGTGCTTGCTTCCGCTCTGTTCTTCATAGCACCCATCATAATACGGGGGATTCCCTTTTTGATGGCAGCTTTCTCACCCCGTACATTTTGTTTTGCCTTCTGTTCTGCCAATTCACGGGCTGTTTTCCGGGCAAGTCGCAGAGCTTTTTGCTTTTCTTCTAATTGTTCTTGCAAAGCATTCAACCGGACGCCCTTTTGTTCTTTAAAAAAATCATAATTACCACCATAGAAAGTCAGTCCGGTAGAAGATAACTCACAAATGGTAGGTAATAGGTTTAGTAAAGCCCGGTCGTGGCTGATGACAAGTACAATGGCAGGAGTACGCTGTACAAGATCATATAGCCGTTGTCTTCCTGCTGTATCTAGATGATTTGTTGGTTCATCCAGTAAAATAGCGGTAGGTGAGTGTAGTTCCATACCGGCAAGGAAGATACGTGTTTTTTCTCCTCCACTTAATCCGTACATCAGGCGGGAGAGGGGAATACTATCCATTCCCCAGGCAGACAAGGCAGCTTGGGTACGTTCTTCAATATTCCAGTCATCATTTAGTGCGGTGAAATGTTTTTCGGATACATCTCCATTCAGGATGGCATGTAAAGCTTCCAGTTTGCCATCTATCCTTAAAGCCTGTGCAATAGTCTGATCATCATATTGCCCGAAATGTTGCGGCACATAGTAAAGATGTTCCAGACGACTGACAGTTCCCCTTGTAGCGGATAAATCTCCTGCAATAATCTTCATTAAAGTGGACTTTCCACAACCGTTGTTTCCGGTCAGTGCCATTTTATCCCCCGGATTAACAATGAGGTTCAAATGTTGGAACAGGATTTCTTTGTCGGAATGGACATAACTAAGGTCTCTGATAATAATACTCATGGTAAATACTGTGTTTAAAGAAGTGAATACACTGTATCAAAAGGACTTCTGATACAATAAAATCTCGATTTTGGAGGGAATAGACAAACACAGTATTGGCTAAACATTCACGTTTGTGATGCTCAGCATTCTGAATTATAAAGCATGTGAAAAGTGATGTTTACCGAAATGTTTGTCTTTACTTAGAAATTCTCATCGTAGCAATTATTTAGTTAGTGGGCGCAAAGATAAACATTTCTTTTGGAAATAGCTTTTTATAGGAAAATTTTTATTTGTAAAATAAATCCATATATTTGCAGAATATGTGATATGGCTCGTTAGAGTTCAAGTAATCATTTTATTCAATTTACAGTTATCAATCAAATATGAAATCTACTGATTCCGAACAAGAAGAAGTCGGTATGGAACTGGAACAGTACCGTACCCGGCTCGAACAGATGGTCGAAGAGAAATCCAGAGACCTGATTGCCATTCAGGAGAATCTGGAAGCAACCAATCGGCGGCAGGCATTGTTTATTAAGGTACTGCAAATACTTCAATTGGAACCAGATATTCCCACAGCCATGAATATGGCACTTGCAGAAATCGGTCGTTATACTGGCGTTGATCGTTTGGCAACATGGGAAAACCACCTTGACGGAGTTACGTACGGATGCACCAATGAATGGTGTAACGATGGTATTGAACCGGCCATAGATTACTTGCGGAGTATGACTATTGAAGCGGGGAAGCCTTGGTTCGACATGCTCGAAGAAAACCAAATCATCTGTACGTCTGATATTTATTCACTCGATCCCTTTATTACTCAGATGCTTGAAATTCAGGGTGTAAAAGCTATTGCTGTTTTTCCTTTGTCACAGTTAGGGGTGCATTTCGGCTTCCTGTCATTCAACTTTTGCTGGAATAAGCAGTGGGATGAAAAGGATGTGGAACTAATGAGCCAAATATCGCAAATTGTATCTACCGCTACGAAACGCTGGCAAGTAGAAACGTCCTTGCAATCGTCTCAGCGAACCATGCAAAAGGTATTGGATAATATCAATGCCAATATCTTTGTTTGTGATTATGATACACAGAAGGTGCTTTTTGCAAATAAACCTTTCAGGGAAGAAGCCGGACAGGTTTCGGAAAATGCAGAATGCTGGAAAATGCTGAATGCAGGGTTGAATGGATTGTGTGCGCATTGCCCGAAACCACAGTTGCTCGATGCTGATCGCAAATTTACAGGTGTTCATTTCTGGGAAGACTATAATCCAATTACCGAACGTTGGTATACCATCCAGAGCATGGCGATAAAATGGCTCGACGGACGATGGGCAATCATGGAATTGGCCACTGATATTACTACTCGTAAGCAGGTGGAACTGGAGCTGATTCAGGCTAAGGAAAAAGCGGAGGAGTCGGATAGACTGAAATCAGCATTCCTTGCGAACATGAGCCATGAAATACGCACTCCTTTGAATGCTATCGTGGGCTTTTCAAGTCTGCTTGCCGAAGCCGATGATGATGAGCGTGAATCGTACATGTCTCTGGTAGAGGAGAACAACGAACTACTGCTTAATCTTATTTCTGATATTTTGGATATTTCTAAAATAGAGGCCGGTACGGTAGAGCTTATTATAACAAGAGTGGATGTGGCCCGACTTTGCCGCGAAGTCATTTCCACCTGCTCGCATAAAAAACATGATGAGGCGGTGGTGTTACGTTTTGACGAAAGTTCACCTCAGATAATGGTTGATGCCGATAAGAATCGAATTATGCAGGTACTTTCTAATTTCATAACCAACGCTTTGAAATTTACAGCCAAGGGATCGGTCACTCTTTCCTATAGGTTGGAAGATGACAGCCAGCTGCGTTTCTGTGTAACGGATACCGGTAAAGGTATTCCTGCTGAACAGCAGCATGAGATTTTCAGTCGTTTTGTAAAACTCGACTCTTTTTCACAGGGTGCCGGTCTTGGTTTGTCTATATGTCAGAGTTTGGTAGAGCGGATGGGAGGACAGATTGGAGTAAACTCACGTGAGGGAGAAGGTTCATGTTTCTGGTTTACACATCCATATACACTTGATGCCTCACTGGATCCGGATGCTGTAACAAAGAGTGGAGATCAAGTTATAAAGATCGTTTCAAGAAACTATAAGCCTCTAATCCTGGTGGCTGAGGATATAGATAGTAACTACTTGTTGATCGAGGCGCTTCTCAGGAAGGATTACCGTCTGCTGAGAGCACATGACGGCAATGAAGCTATAGACCTTTTCAATACTCAAGCTCCTGATCTCATTTTTATGGATATGAAGATGCCGGGTATGAACGGGATAGATACAGTCGTTATGTTAAGGGAAGGCGGTGCTCAGGTGCCCATCATTGCACTTACGGCATTTGCTTATGACGATGATAGGGCATTGGCACTCAATGTGGGTTGCAATGACTTTTTGACCAAACCTGTTTCGCCACTCGAGTTACGCAGGATGGTCAGTAAATGGATAGAGAAATAAGTTTTGGAAGTATTATTCCATAGAAGACGCGTCAAATGACAAAGGCAGCAAAGCGCCTACACTCTTCATTTCGTAAATACCCTTTTTCCCGAAGAGTAAAATGCGCATCGGTTGTTTGAAGCGTTTTTCAGTTTCAAGCATCACTTGACGGCATGCACCACAGGGTGGAATCGGATCATCCAAAAAATCCCGTTCATTGCGTGCAGCAATGGCAAGTGTTTCTACTGCCTGATCGGGATATTGGGAGTTTGCATAAAACAGGGTAGTACGTTCGGCACAAAGTCCCGATGGATAAGCTGCGTTTTCTTGATTGGTACCTGTGACAACTGTACCATTTGCCAAACGTGCAGCGGCACCCACGGAGAAGTGTGAGTAGGGGGCATAACTGCGTTGGGTAGCTTCGCGTGCGGCATCCATCAGTTGGCGGTCAGCATCACTTAATTCATTATAATCGTATATTTTAATGTCAATTTGTAAGGTCAAATCTTTCATAAGGCAGTGATGTATATTGTAATTAATGTTACAAAGTTAGAAAAGAGATTGGTAATTCCAATTCTTTTTAAGATTTTTGTACCTCAACTTTTACTGATATGAATAGAATTAACGCTATCAGACTCACTGCGATCCTGACACTTCTGGTTTGTACCGTTGCCGCCCAGGCGCAGCGCCGGAATACCCGTTACGTGGAATATATAGAGAAGTATGCTCCGCTTGCCGTACAACAAATGAAGGAACACAAGATACCTGCTAGTATTACCCTGGCACAAGGGCTTCTTGAAAGCGGTGCCGGACAGAGCGCACTGGCACGCAAAAGTAATAATCATTTCGGCATTAAATGCGGTAGTAACTGGCGTGGACGTACAGTGCGTCATGATGATGATGCCCGCAATGAATGTTTTCGTGCATACAGCAATCCCAGGGACTCTTATGAAGATCACTCCGCTTTTCTGAAACGAGGCGCGCGTTACGCTTTCCTGTTTGATCTGAAAGTTACAGATTATAAAGGTTGGGCACGTGGTCTGAAGAAAGCCGGATATGCAACTGATCCCTCTTATGCTAACCGACTGATAACAATCATAGAGGATTATGATCTTTATAAGTATGACAGTCGTGGCATGAGTAAGCGTGAAGCCCGTAAGTGGGCAAAGGAATTGAAGAAGAAACCCTGGCTGGCTAATCCGCATCAGGTATATATAGCTAATGACATAGCTTATGTTGTAGCTCGTGATGGCGATACTTTCCGTTTTCTGGGTAAGGAATTCGATATCAGTTGGAAGAAACTGGTGAAGTATAATGATTTGCATAAGGATTATACATTGGAAGCGGGTGATATTATCTATTTGAAAAGTAAGAAAAAGAAAGCCTCTAAGCCACATACAGTTTACATTGTGAAAGATGGTGATTCCATGCATACCATTTCACAAAAATATGGTATACGGTTGAAGAACCTGTATAAGATGAATCGGAAAGATGATGAATATATACCGGAAGTAGGTGACAGATTAAGATTAAGATAAAATAGATTGCATATACTAAAAATGACCGCTCATAAGCGGTCATTTTTAGTATATGGCAGAGACTTGTAACAGAAATATAATTTGCTTGTAACCGGAAAGTCCTTCTCTTGGGCATACTTTTGCATTTTCTTTTAAAATATTCCGATTATGGCGACAGGTGACTCTTTTTACGAGGACGAGTACTTGCTTTCCTTGCTCAGACAAGGTAGTCAAGATGCATTTACGCAGATATATAATAAGTACTATTCTATGCTATACTCCTTGTCTTGCAGGTATTTGCAAGACAGAGAACTTGCTGAAGACGTGGTTCAGCAGGTATATTTGCGCTTATGGGAATCCCGTTCTTCTGTTTGCATTACGGTGAGTCTGAAAAATTACCTTTATACAATGGCGAAGAATCATGTTCTGAATATGATTCGTGATAAAAATGAATGGATAGTCAGGCAATATGAAAACATCCAGCAAGAAAATGATATTGTAGACGATGGTTTGCAGGAAAAGCTGGAGGAAGAAAGAAAACTGAGTTGCTTCTACCGGGCTGTGAAGCAATTGCCGGGAGCTAAGCGGGAGATATGTTTGCTGAAGATATATGAAGGGTTGAATAATCAAGAGATAGCTCATAAGCTGAATATACCTGTGGGAACAGTGAAGAACTATTATACACAATCCATACAGTTATTGAAATACTACCTCAAAGAATTATATTGATGAATGCAATAAAAGATGTAATGATGAATAAGGTACTTGCTGGTGAAGCCGGTAAGGAAAAGGCACGGGAGTGGGGACGTTGGCTGGCTACGAATGAAGGGCAGGCGTATCTTGCTGCGCAAATGGATGCCGATTTCTTTGAGGAAAGAGAAAATATGGATGATGGTGTCTGTGAAGAATCCTGTAAAAGGGTATTCTGCAATCTGCAAAAGAAAATTTCGAGAAGACGTTTTGCCGGACTAACTCTAAAAGTGGTAGCGGCGGTGGTACCCGTTGCAGCTGTTATAGTCATATTACTCTATCTTAATACGCAGGTTTCTCTTTTTGAACCTCCGTTTTACCAGGATATCCATGTGGCGAAGGGAGAACGGATGCAAATAGCTTTTCAGGATGGTACCCGTGTTTACTTGTATCCCGGTTCCCGTCTTTGTTATCCGGATAAATTCGGTCTGACGGAGCGTAGGGTGACTTTGGATGGGGAAGCTTATTTTGAGGTGAGCAAGAATTCTCACAGACCCTTCATTGTTGATTTGGATAAAGCTTCTATCCGAGTGACAGGAACTTCTTTTCATTTGCAGGCCTATGCTTGCGAACCGGACATCATAGTTGAACTGGATGAAGGGCAGGTAGATTTACTTTATGGTGACCGGCAAGAATACTCTTTGCGTCCGGGCGAATCACTTATATATAATAAGGTGAAAAACGCTTGTATGCTTCAATTACAGGAAGGAGTAAGCGGGCTTATTCGTTGGAAAGAACAGGAGATCGATTTCCGGAATACTCCGATGAAGGAAGTGCTGAAAGAATTGGATTTGCATTACGGTGTCCCTTTCTGTGTCGGAGATACGGTTGTCTATCAGTATTCTTATACTTTTTGCGTGAAGAAAGCATCTTTGGAAGAAGTGATGGAGACACTTGAAATAATCTCTCCTGTCCGTTTTCAGAAGGGAGATACCATCCGGGTACGAATGAAATAGCATTGACATGTAAAAGACATGTTCCCGTTATACACTTTAGCTTACCCTTTGTGTCAATAGTACGTATAAAGATCATATTGAATTAATTTCATTAATCATTTAACGTATAAAAATGAAACGAGGTATTTTGATTGTTTTAATGGCTTTTCTGGGCTTGACTTCTGTTATGGCTGCTCAGAAAGTAACTCTGAAGTGTAGGGAAGTTGCCTTAAAGGAAATTTTCGCCAGAATTACGAAACAGACAGGGCTGACGGTAGCCTATAGTTCGCAGGTGCTTAATGTAGATACAAAAATCAGTATTGAGACAGAGAATGCGGAAATTGCAGAAGTCTTGGAGAAATTGCTACCCGCTACAATAGGGTATAAGATCGAAAACAATTCAATTCTGATATTCAAAAAAGAAGTTTCCAAGAAAGCTTCTACAATCAGGATGAAGGGAATTGTTTTTGATAAGAAGACGCGGGAACGGTTGGCAGGTGTAACACTGGTTTTGAATGATAATCCATCCGTAGGTACCATTACCGATATAGATGGAGTGTTTCAAATAACTGCTGCCCAAGGGAGCAAGTTGAAAGTGTCCTATATAGGATATGAAACGCAGCTGGTTGCTATAAGTCCGGTCGATGAATTAAAAGTGGAACTTGATCAGGATAACTTCAAATTGGATGAGGTTGTGGTAACAGGCCAGGGGGCTGAGGTGCAAAAACGCCGGTTATCATCGAATGTAACCACTGTCAGCAGTAAGGAACTGGAACGTATGAAACAGGGGCGTATAGACCAGGTGTTGCAAAATGCTCTCCCCAATGTGCAGATAACGATGTCCAGCGGTCAGGCAGGTGCAACTTCACTGGTAAAGTCAAGAGGTCTATCTTCTGCTTTCTCTAACTCTACTCCCGTGATTTATGTAGACGGAGTGCGTGTGGATAATATGAACACAGGTGCAACTTTGAATAACTCATTAAGCGGAAACAGTGCAGTGACCGGTTCTATCGGTGATATTCCGATGGAGAATATCGATCACATTGAGTATGTGACGGGTGGTGCGGCTACTACCCTCTATGGTTCAGATGCGGCCAATGGCGTTATTCAGATTTTTACAAAGAAAGGAGCAGAGCAGAAGACTACGTTCTTTGCCGAAACTCAATTGGAGGCGGATATTGCTTCTTCCCAGTTTTATCATTTTAAACGTACCAAAGAGCTGTTGCATCAGATAGGATTCACACAGAAGTACCGTATCGGCTTTGACGGTGGAACAGAGAAGTTCGGTTATAGTTTTGGTGGCAGCATGAGTAACGGTACGGGAACTCTGATAAAGAATGGTAACGAGGATCGTAAATATGACTTGCGTTTCGGTTCAAGAATGAAATTCAATGAACAGTTTGAATATCAGAATTCATTTGGTATGGTGATAGAAGACTTTGCGAGAAGCCGCAATGGTAACCAGGGAGGATATACCGGATTATGGTTTACGGAAGGCGCTGCGGCTACCAATTTCAGGTATACGGATGCAGCGGGCGAACTGGTGAATTATGGCGCTGATCTGGACGCTTTGGATGACTATACTTTTGCTCAGATGAAGGCTTTTGTTACGAAAGCAGAGGCATTGCAAAACAACCGTGAGTCCGTAAAGCGTTTTCAGACTTCCCAATCTCTGAGCTATGCTCCTCTGGCTAATCTGACTTTCAAAGGGGTATTAGGAGTAGATTATCGATTGAATACCAATAAGAACATCATAACTAATGAATATCTGATTCACACCCAACAGAAGCCGGAAGGAACTTCAGATGCAGGCAGTATCTCCAACTTCGACCGCAACTATTTCGGTCTGACTTTGGATTTGAACGGACAGCATAAATATCGTTATAAAGATGTTTTTAGTCTGATCTCTACGGCAGGCTTCCAGTTCTTTAGCACTTATGACCACCAGTCGGTATATAATGGAACAAACGTACGTGATGGTGCCCAGATAATAGAGGGTGCGGGAACGTTAACTTCTAATGAATGGCTAAGCTATCTGTATAATTACGGTTACTTTATTCAGGAAAATATCGGTTTCCTGGACCGCTATTACATTGATTTGGGATTGCGTTCGGACTATAATACTGCTTTTGGTGACAATGTAGGCTGGCAGTATTATCCCAAAGTAGGACTTTCTTATGTTCTCTCTGAAGAACCTTTTATGCAGAGACTGAAAGAGAATAATCTTGTAAGCAGTTTCCGTATTCTGGCCAATTATGGTATTGCCGGTAGTTATCCTCCTGCTTTTGAATATCAACGTACTGTGGCGTTCAATTCTTTCCAGGGAGGGCAAGCCGCTTCTTTTGGTAAATATGGAAATCCGAATCTGGCACCTGAAAAGAAACATTCGTATGAAGCCGGTTTTAATGCTGTGCTTTTCAATCGTGTATTGAATTTGGGATTTACTTATTATTATGCTCTGACCAAAGACGCTCTTTTCAGTATCCCGTCCCTCCCTTCATCCGGTCAGTCTGCCAACTATTTGTCTAATGTCGGTGAAATAGAGAATAAAGGTATTGAATTGAGCCTAGGGCTGCAATTAGTGGATACAAAAGATTGGAATGTTCGCCTGAATGCATCTTATAATACGAATCATAATAAAGTATTGAGTATTGGTAATGCAGTGCCTTTTGCTATTGGCGGTTTCTCTTCGCGAACGGTTCAAACGGTGGTAGCTGAAGGAGAACCGGTAGGTTTCATCCGTGGTTATAAGGCCGTACTGAATCCGGATAACTCACTGAAGGAAATTCTGCCTTTACAGAATCTGGGCTCTACACTTCCTACAGCTTATGGTAACTTCTCTTTGTCGGCAAGTTATAAGAATCTTTCGTTCATGCTCAGCGGTGATTATCAATATGGAGCTTATGTACATTCGTTCGACCGCCAGTTCCGTTTCTCAAAGGGTCTGAAAGACGATGCTATTCCAGAGAAAGCACTGGAAGGACTTGACCAGGGTGCTAACTGGCTTAATTTCACTAACTTTTTCGTAGAGAAATCAGATTTCCTGAAAATCAGGAATATCGGAATAGCTTATGATTATAAGCCGAAGAAGTATCTGAAATCAGTCAATCTGGCTTTCAATGTTTATAATCCGTTTGCCTTTACAGCCTCATCGGTAGACCCGGAAGCTGCCTTGGCAGGTGCCCGTTCGCAAGGTGCAGTAGCGGTAGGTGGATTGAATTACTCTTCTTATTCCACTCCCCGTCAGTACGTGGGAACGATACGTGTCTCTTTTTAATCATTGGTTTAACTCGTAAATAAATATAGATATGAACATTAAGAATTATATATTGATAGCTTCTCTGGCTTGTGCCTGTTCGTCTTGTGAACTTTTACAACCGAATGAGATCATTAATCCGAATGTAGATGAAGATACATTTCTGAAGACTCCTAATGCCATGAGTACTTGGGTGAACGGAGCCAACCGTTCGTTTGCCACGATTATCGGTTCGTATGTGGAATTGACTGAAATACTCTCCGATAATTATTTTAATAACTATAGCCAGAGTAGTAAGGTTTTCGATTTTCCCACTATCCTGTATACGGATATAGATGTAACCAATTTGCAGCGTCACGTAGGTACATTGCGGGAAACGGCGATCCAGGGATTAGAAGTAGTGGCTAAGGCCGATGCAACTACTACAGATGAACAACGCTATAATCTCTATTATATCAAGGGATATTCTTATCTCCTGGCAGGAGAATATTTCCGGGCGCTCCCTGTTGAAAACGGGGGAGAGATAAAGGGCTGGAAGGAGAACCTGAATCTGGCTATCTCTACATTTACGGAGGCTCTGAAATTTACAAGTGATACGGATGAAACAGCATTTATCAACACCTTGATAGCCCGTGCCTATTATCGGCTCGGAGATAAAGTAAATGCAGTGAAGTATGCCAGCAATGTCTTGACGTTGTCGACGGATTTCACAAAACAGGTGACATTTGATGGGGAGAATAATGTGATAAGTTCTATTCAGGGATATATTTATGGCACCAATTTCCAACCACTGCCTCGTTTGGATTTCCTTGATCCGAAATATTTTCAGACTAAGGCAAAAGAGGCACGTCCTATCTGTATTGCCAAAGCGGAAGAACCCTATTTGATTTTGGCTGAAGCTGCTTTAGCTGACAACGATGTAAACGGAGCAAAAGGTTTTCTGAAAACATTGTTGAGGCTTGTTAACAATCGTCCGGTAGCAACAGACATTAATGATCAGTTGGAAGGACGTTATAACGGAGGGTATAAAGAATATCCTAACAGTTCGGAATACCGGGTAGCCGCATCTTCCGAGGATGAATTCAGGAGCGGACTTGTGCTCGACCGTCAGTCACCTCATTTTATTTCTGTTCCTTATATTTCCGGTACTTCCGTTACAGAAGAAATGATTGATGCCCCAACCACAGTCGATGGGCTTTTAGAAGTTCTTTATCTGATGCGACAAGAAATCTTTATGGCAGAAGGCAGACGTGCAGCCGACTTGGGCATTCGTTTTCCGGTATGTGAAACGGAAGCTGCAAATACACCTTCGGCAGCAGAATATACCACTGCACAAATTCCTTCTTTCATTCCTTTGAATCAGGATATGGATGCTTTTGAGATGGATAAGGAAGCGAAAACGGTTGTGATTAAATATAATATGAATCGGATTATCGTACAAAATAAATCTTCGGAATATGTAGCACCTTTCTTCAATTAAATAATAATCCCCTATGTAGGCATTACTAATATATAATGCCGGCATAGGGGATAATTTGTATAATATCCGGAGTTATAACTGAAGAAGTTGGGATATTAGAATGATAGTCTCATTGTACAACGTATTCCCTTTGTCTGAATGTCCGGATGATTGCGATAGTTTAATCGCCAGACATAATCAACGCGAAGGAACTTAAAGATATTCTCAACGCCCACACTTGCTTCCATATAAGGAGCCTTTCCTAATATATATGAACCCTTTGGAAAAAGATATAGCTCGTCCCCTCCATTCTTAGGATTATTCTTCTCCGTCAGATGTCCCCATAAACCACGGAAACAGAATACCTCCCTTGCTTTCAATTTCTTGATGAGAGGCAGACGATTCAGAAGATTTCCATTCATATAGTATGTCAAATCCCAGGAAACATATTCGTCACTGATAAACTTCATGGCGTTCATATTCGTATAAGCTTCCGACTGAATGGTATAAGAAAGGTTTGCATTCGGCAGAATTAACAGCGGATACGGAACTTTGCTCCATACCTTTCCGGCTTTGGTGATAATGTCGATATATCCAAAAGCTGAAAACCAGAAACGTTTCTGTATGCCGATATCCGTACGATGATAATCGTAGGATGAGCCAAGCAGGTTTTTCTTTGCCATGACATGACTGAAATTAAAGATTAATGCATCAAATGTAATTGGAACACGACTATTGCGAGTCTGATAGAATTTTTCATTTTTGCCATAACGGAGTTTCAGTTCCAGTTCCGTCATATTATAGTGCTTGATATCGCTGATGGTTCCGTCTGCATTGATACGGTCGAAAACAGATCTGCACATAATGCGGAACGGAATCCGGCATCTTTGCGCTCCTGGCTGAAGATAATGCCGCTTTTTCCGGTATATAGCGAATCGCGTACATCTTCGAGTGTTTTTCCGAGGCATGACCATATCCCCATACCTGTGATTACTACTTTTCTTTCCATATCTCTTTTTATCGTTATTATAATTTCTTTTTATAGCATCGTCTCCTTTTTGTCAGGGTGGGATGCAGAGGTTTCCATTGGGTCAGTTCTTTTACATTGTCTTCCAGTTGCGGACCTGTCTCAGCCCATTTAAAGTGACGCTCATTATAAACCGGTATAAGGTCATCGAAGAATAATGCATTTACCCCCAGTCCCTGATAATCGGGGCGCACCGCTATCAGGAGCAGTTCGGCTTTTTCCTCTTTTTTCCATTTCAGGGCACGAACCAGATGATACCACCCTAAGGGGAAGAGTTTGCCTTTGGCTTTTTGCAGGGCATGAGACAGACTTCCCATGGTTATTGCCACTCCTATAACTTCTTCATTCTCATTTTGTATGACGGGCAGCATTTGCTTGTCTATCAGCGGGAAGTATCGTTTGACATACATATCCACTTGTTTGTCTGATAATTCTGTATAGCCGAAGAGGGGAGCATAGGCAGTGTTTGGGATAGTAGGGGTAGTTATATATTGCAATCATTGATCCCAGTTTATCGAAATCTTCAATAAGCATCCCTTCCTTATCGAAATCGAAAATGCCCATTGGACCTTGTATATAATTCATACCGTGTTCCTTACCCCATTGCTCTACGGCTTTCAGCAGTGCGGCTGATACTTCCAGGTCATCAATAAAGTCTATGAATCCGAATCGGACGTTCTTCGTTTGCCATTTTTGGTTGGCTCGATAGTTGATGATACCCGCTATGCGCCCAACCGGTTTTCCTGCTTCGTTATATGCAATAAAAGGTTGTAGGACGGAGTATTCCAGTCCTGCATTCTTACGCAGGTTAAATGTATTACGAATATCCATTTCCAAGTCAGGAACGTAGTATGGACAGTCTGCATACAACCAGTTTGTGAACTTCACAAAATCGTCCATTTCACGCTTCGTTTCTACTTTTTTATACTGATATTTTCCATAATAAGGGTGAAAATATAAAAGGATTTTTTTATCACAAAGAGGATGAAATAAGTTGCGCCTTATTAACCAATGTTTGAGGATTTCAGAATATCGTTGACCACTATGATGTGTTTATATGGGAAACTATGACAATATTATTGATGCACATATTGTCCTCTTTTTAGTTTGATTCTAAGCCATTCATTTGTTTTACATCAGGGATCATTTCGTGCAGGACTAATGAATAGTATGTTTATCCTTAGGAACAATTGGGTACCAACCTTGGTTAACAAGCCTGTTGACCAAGGTTGACGGATTCGTTAGCCAAGGTTGATAGGCCTGTTAACCAAGGTCAACACCCAATAAGACTTACTGTGGAGATGAAAAACAAGCAGGGCAAAAGTAAACGACTGCCTGTCTGTTGCTAAATAACTGCTGATGCTTTTATTGCGAATGGCATGGGATGAACTTCCTGAAGTATGATATACTTATCCGAAAATGTACAGAGTGTTCGATATCGGACACTCTGCTTTTTTCTCTATTGTCTTGTTTTCAGTTACTTACATCTTTGGCACGCATTTAGTATATATAAATAATGTGAATAATATGCCTGTTCGTTTTTAAAAGCGGAACAGGTTGAAAACTGATAAAATAATAAATAACTCAATATTCAACATGGACAGAGAAATTCCGAAAGAAGTGCGTAACAAAGAGCGCAACAAGAAAATGATCCGCTACGGCGGCATCGGCGTAGCAAGTATCATCGTTATCAGCGTACTCATTTCATTGATGCGTACGGGAGTGAAAACAAAAGATCTGGTACTCTCCACAGTAGATAAGGGCACGATTGAAGTCAGTGTAAGCGCATCCGGAAAGGTGGTGCCGGCTTTCGAAGAGATTATCAATTCTCCTATCAACACCCGTATCGTCGAGATATATAAGAAAGGTGGAGATAGTGTGGATGTAGGTACGCCGATTCTGAAACTCGACTTGCAGAGCGTGGAGACAGACTATAAGAAGCTATTGGATGAAGAGCAGATGCGCAGTTACAAATTGGATCAGTTGCGCGTCAACAACCAGACTAAGCTGAACGACCTGTCGATGAAGATTAAAGTTTCCGCCATGCAGCTGAACCGTAAGAAAGTGGAGTTGCGTAACGAGCAATATCTTGATAGCTTGGGCTCGGGAACTACGGATAAAGTGCGCCAGGCAGAACTTAGCTATAACGTAGCCCAGTTGGAGTACGAACAACTGAAACAGCAGTATGACAACGAGAAAGAAGTGCTCGCCGCCGAATATAAAGTGCAGGAACTGGATTTCAGTATCTTCCGCAAAGGGCTTGCCGAGATGAAGCGTACGCTGGATGATGCACAGGTTCGCTCCCCGCGCAAAGCCATCCTTACCTATATTAATAACCAGATCGGTGCACAGGTGTCCCAAGGAAACCAGCTTGCTGTAATCTCCGACCTTAGCCATTTCAAGGTAGAAGGTGAAATAGCTGATACATACGGTGACCGTGTGGCTGCCGGTGGCAAAGCGATTGTAAAGATAGGTAGTGAGAAACTGGAAGGTACGGTCAGCAGTGTGACGCCGTTGTCGAAGAACGGAGTGATTTCTTTCACCGTACAATTGAATGAGGATAATAACCGTCGTTTGCGTTCGGGCTTGAAGACGGATGTATATGTGATGAATGCCGTGAAAGAAGACGTGATGCGCATAGCCAATGCTTCTTATTATGTAGGGCGCGGTGAGTATGACCTCTTTGTGCGTACTTCGGATAAGGAAATCGTGAAGCGCAAAGTGCAACTGGGTGACAGCAACTTTGAGTTTGTGGAAGTTATCAGTGGCTTGCAGTCGGGTGATCAGGTGGTAGTGAGTGACATGAGCCAGTATAAAAATAAGAATAAGCTGAAGCTGAATTAGTTACAAGCTACAAGCTACGGGCTACAAGTACCTTTCGGGGTGAGGGTTTCAGCAACTTGCAGCTCGTAACTTGTAGCTCGTAGCTAATTCATAACTGAAAATTTAAAAAGGGATGGTAAAAATCTATTTGAAGCAAGCCTGGGTTTTGTTGAAACAAAACCCGCTTTTTAGTACCCTTTACATAGTCGGTACAGGACTGGCTATTGCTATGACTATGATTGTGGCTGTGGTCTATTATGTAAAGATTGCTCCGGTGTATCCGGAGGTGAATCGTATGAATACGCTGTATCTTTCTAGTTCACGTTTTCAGACAGGGACGGAAGAGAATAAGCATACGTATCAGTGGGCGTTATCTTACAAGGCATTGCAAGACTGGTTCTATCCGTTGGAAAATGCTGTCGTAGTGTCCGGAACTTTGGGTAGTGATATGTCGGAAAACAGCTATATCCAGCCTGCCGACCGTAGCGGGGATTTTCAGGCGGATGTGAAGTTGACTGACCCGAATTTCTTCCGCATCTATTCTTTTCAGTTCCTGGAAGGGAAAGCCTTTACGCAGTCTGACCTCGAAAGTGGTATTTATACGGCAGTCATAACCGAAGATTTGGCCCGCCGTTTATTTGGTACTTCCGAGGGAGTGGTGGGACAAACATTCAGTCTGAATTATATCAGTTACCGTGTCTGTGGCGTGGTGCGTAGCGCCAGTTATCTGACTCATAAATCTTATGCCCAAATCTATGTGCCTTATAGTGTTTCACCGGGCTATCGTGAACCTAAATACGGTCTTCCTTATCTGGGCGCTTTTGTTATTACTTTTCTTGTAAAGGATGATGCGCAGGCGGATGCACTGAGTGCCGAGATACAGGAAATTGTCCGCAAAGAAAACCTGATGCATCCTGATGACTGGACTGTGGACTTCTGGGAACAGCCTACCTCGCATTTGGTTAAGGTTTTCCAGTCTTATGCCAGTGAAAAGTTTGATGTCTGGGCCACAGTACGCTATTTCCTGTTGATTCTGCTTGTGTTGTTGCTGGTGCCTGCTCTCAACCTGAGCGGTATGATAGCAAGCCGCATGGAGAACCGTTTGTCGGAAATGGGAGTACGTAAATCGTTTGGTGCAGGACGCAACGGATTGCTCTCTCAAGTGATGTGGGAAAATCTGCTGTTGACATTGTTTGGGGGGCTGCTTGGGCTATTGCTGGCCTGGCTGGCACTTTACGTTTTTCGTGAATGGGTATTTACCGTGTTCGACAGTTGGCCGGATGCTGTACCCGAAGGCGTAGACGTCCGTGTTTCCGGCGAGATGTTATTTGCTCCGGCGGTGTTTGCTTCGGCTCTGGTATTATGCATTGCATTGAACTTACTGTCGGCATTGATACCGGCATGGTCTTCACTGCGGAAACCGATTATATATTCATTGAATGAAAAAAGATAAAGATTATGCTGAAACTTATATTGAAGAATCTTTGGGCGCGTCGTCGTCGCAATGGCTGGTTGTTGGCGGAATTAATTTTGGTGAGTATCGTTTCCTGGATAATCCTCGATCCGGTTGTAGTGGTGACGCACGACCGTAATATTCCTTTTGGATATGATGCGGACCGTCTCTGCTTTGTTTCGCTTAGTACCTTGCAGCCGCAAGCACCCGGTTATGATGAACAGGCGGAAGATTCAGCTGTCGTTATAAACTCTTATCTGAACCTTGTGCGTCTTGTTGAGAATTATACAGGGGTAGAATCTGCTACACCTGTATTAGGCTTCTGTTATCCCAATTCACAGGGTAATAGCAATAGCCAGCTTCGTGCTGAGGGTGATACTCTTGATTTGTCGGTAATGGCCATGCATTTTCTGCCTCACACCCGTTTTTTCGAAACTTATGGCTTTCGTCCCGGACGCGGTATGACACCGGAACAATTATCCGATTACAACTATACACAAAATGATATTGTGCTGACGGAAAATGCCGTTGAACGGCTATTTCATACCAAAGATGTGCATGGTAAGCGTTGTTGGTACCGGCAGGGAAGTGATACAACTTATTTAGCTGTCACCGGAGCAGTGGGAACTTTTAAAACATACAGCGAATGGCGTCCTGTTGCGGTACAGTTTATTCCCTTGCTCTCCATTGATATGGAAGATACCGCTGAAGATGCGCACATACTTCTACGCTTGAAAGAAGGAGTCAGTATGCAACGTTTCTTACATGAATTCAAACCTTGGATGGTTAAGGAATTGCGGGCAGGTAATCTTTTTGCGCGTAGTGTGCAGTCGTATGATAAACTGATAGAAGATGGTGAGGCCGGTGGCGCTACGGCTATCTATCGCCGTAATCTGGCAATGGCCGCTTTCTTTTTAATAAATCTTTGTTTGGGAGTTATCGGTACTTTCTGGTTGCAGACACGCACGCGTCGCGAAGAAGTAGGGGTGATACTTTCCTTTGGCGGTACGCCGGGGTATATCGTGCGCCTGTTGATGGGCGAAGGAGTAGTGCTGACATTCATAGCTGTACTTACGGGATGCTTGCTTTACTTGCAATATGCACTCAAGGAAGGATTGGAAAAAGGAAGCGGCTGGATAGATAGCACGGAGACCTACTGGGTGACGGATTTTGCGCAACATTTCCTTATAGTGTCATTCATAGTCTTCTTTATCATGCTGGCAGTGGTGTTGATTGGCATTTATATTCCTGCCCGCAAGATAAGCCGCATACCGCCGACAGAGGCGCTACGTGATGAATAGCGCTCGTCCCGTGGTAGGTATCGCGGTCGTCCCGTGATGGGTATCGCGGTTGTCCCGTGATAGGTATCGCGGTCCTCACTACCAACTAAAAGCGGACAAAGTGTTCATTATCGGACACCTCTCCGTCGGCGTAAAGTGCTGAAAACGAATGCCTACCTTTTTTGGCATGCTGTTTGACCATAGGAAGGCGGAACATACACTAATAAAATCAATTAATAACAATTAAATACTTACCATTATGATTAAATTGACTGAGATAAACAAGATTTATCGTACGAACGAGATTGAAACCGTGGCATTGGAAAATGTAAACCTTGAAGTAGAGAAAGGTGAGTTCCTCAGTATTATGGGGCCTTCCGGTTGCGGAAAATCTACGTTGCTGAATATTGTAGGTCTTCTGGATGCTCCAACAAGCGGGATTATTGAGATCGACGGTACTCGTACGGATGGCATGAAGGATAAGGAACTGGCTGCTTTCCGTAACAAGAAATTGGGTTTTGTATTCCAGTCTTTCCACTTGATTAACTCATTGAATGTGCTCGATAATGTAGAACTTCCTTTATTATATAGAAAGGTGTCCGCTAAAGAACGCCGCCGTTTGGCAGAAGAAGTGCTGGCGAAGGTAGGCTTGAGTCACCGTATGCGTCACATGCCGACACAACTCTCTGGTGGTCAGTGCCAGCGTGTGGCTGTTGCCCGTGCCATTATTGGTAATCCGGAGATAATCCTTGCCGATGAGCCGACCGGTAACTTGGACTCTAAGATGGGTGCTGAGGTAATGGAACTGCTGCATCAGTTGAATAAGGAAGACGGACGCACCATCGTGATGGTAACTCACAATGAAGAACAGGCGAAACAGACAAGCCGCACGGTACGCTTCTTCGATGGTCGTCAGGTAGAATAAGGGGGCAGATGGAAGAATGAAAAAGTAAAAGAATAAAAGGAAGGATGTAATTATGCAGACTATTCGCCAAGCCTTTGGCCTCTTGCGACAAAATCCGTTGCTGAGTACGATATCCATTCTGGGTACGGCTTTCGCCATTACCATGATTATGGCTATTGTGATTACTTGGCAGACGAAATATGCCGATCTGGAACCGGAGGTGAACCGGAGCCGTTGCCTTTACTTTTCTGCTATGCACGTGCAGGGAAAGGACAATAAGGGTTGGAATACCTATGGCAAACCTTCAGCCGCATTTATGAAAGAGTGCATACAGCCGCTTCCGGAAGTGGAAGCTTGTACAGCATTCACTACGGCAGAGGTAGCGTTAGTGTCTTTAACAGATGGAAGCAACCGGGTGAAAGTAGATGCTTTGAATACCGATCCTGACTTCTGGAAGATATTCAGCATGCAGTTTCTCGATGGAAGAGGCTTCACAGAAGCGGATCGGGGAGGAGACATGAGGGCCATCGTTATTTGTGCTTCTGTGGCCCGAAAACTCTTTGGAACAACGGAAGTCGCAGGACGGCAAATATTACTGAACAGGGAGTTGTCGAATGTTATTGGTGTAGTGAAGGATGTCTCCGTTACAGCTAAAGATGCTTATGCCCAGGTGTGGGGTATGTACCATGCCAATGAGTTGAAAGTGACCGGTTGGTGGAGTTATAGCGGTGGAAAAACAATTGCCGTTATGGTACGTACTCCGGATGATTTTCCTGCCATTAAGCAAGGGGTGGAGAAGCGTGTGAAGGACATTAATGCCGGTCTGGAAGAGAGGCAGCTTGATATAATGGAGCAGCCTGATAATATTGTGGCACACGTGAATCATGTTTGGTCCAATGTGGGACCTGATTTGCCGATGCTCTATCTGCAATACGCCATTGCTTTGTTCATTATCCTGCTGGTGCCCTCACTCAATCTGTGTGGACTGAGTAATAGCCGTATGCAGCAACGCATCAGCGAGTTAGGAGTGCGCAAGGCCTTCGGAGCAACGAGGAACACACTTATCCGACAGATATTGAACGAGAATCTGGTGCTGACATCATTGGGAGGAATTCTCGGTTTGATATTCAGCTATCTTGCGGTCTATGCTATGCGTACCTGGTTGTTTACCAACAGCCAAAATATTGGTACGGCGGGCGATTTCAGCCTGAGTATGGAAGCGTTATTCAGTCCGATGGTATTTGTCCTGGCCTTTGTTTTTTGTCTGGTTATTAATATATTGAGTGCGGGGCTGCCCGCCTGGATCGCTGCACGCCGCACGATTGTGGACTCATTGAACGATAAATAAAAGGAGAATAGCTTTATGAAATTCATACTACATAATTTACGCATGATTTGGTCGCGCTTGCGCAGCAACGGCTGGGTGTTGGCTGAACTATTCCTGGTATTCATCGTGATGTGGTTCCTTTGCGACTCGTTGGGTTGCCTTAAATATACTTTTTACCGCCCGCTTGGTTACAACATCGATCACGTTTATCAGCTTAACACGATTATAGGAGGTGCCACCAGTGACACCACCCTGACAAATGCCGACAGATACCTGCGCGCCTTGCAGAAACTGGAGCAGGAACCCAGCGTTGAGGCGGCTGCCCTGTGTTATTGGAGTTTGCCGATGAGTGGAAACAACAGCGACAATTCACTGGCTGCGCAGGACACTATCGGGGTGAATGCACGTATCATTAATGCAACCGGAGGATACGTTGACGTTTTCCGTATGCGTGATGATCCGCAGCGTCCCTTTGCCAAAACCCCTTCGGGCAGAAATAACGTAATGCTGAGCCAGGCTGCTGTCGACCGCTTCAAGAAGAGAATGCCGACGTTCTCGTTGGACACGCCGTTGAGTTATTATGGCGATACCACGTCGGTCGTCACACAAGGCGGAATGATAGAAGCTTTCCGTACCTATCGCTATGGAAGTGATGCCTCCTGGTTTTTCTTTCGTATAGACGAGAATCTGATAAAAACGGAATTTGCTGACAATTGGGCGCAAATCGTTTTTCGTGTGAAGTCTGCTGCCGATGGCCCGGACTACCGTGCGAAGTTTATCCGTGAGATTGCACCTCGACTGGATGTAGATGACTTGTTTGTGGCGGACGCTGTGCCTTATACCGAACAGCAGTTGCAGTTTGAAGTCATGAACGGAGATACGGACAAGGTGAACAGTCAGGCAATTGTAGTGCTTTTCCTGTTGGTAAATGTATTCCTGGGATTGATCGGAACGTTCTGGTTCCGTACCCGTCGTCGCCGTGGTGAAATAGCTTTGCGTCTGGCTATGGGGAGCACAAAGAGCCAGGTGTTCCGCCTGCTGACGGGTGAGGGATTATTGCTGCTTGCACTGGTGACGTTACCCGCTATGATTATTTGCTATAATATAGGTGTGGCGGAATTCACCATCGGACGGACGGAACTGATTTCCACGTGGCCTGTCAAATGGACTTTTATGCGTTTTCTGCTCGGTTCCTTAGGAGCTTGGCTGCTGATAGCATTGATGGTAATGGTGGGCATTTGGTTCCCGGCACGGCAGGCGATGAAGATACAGCCGGCCGAAGCATTACATGAAGAATAAGAAATAAATTGGTATTAATCATTAATATGAGAAAGATTATGAGAGCTTTATTTATAACCCTGAGTTTATTATTTGCCGCAGTAGCCGGTACAGTTTATGCAGCTAACGAAAAAGACCCGCAGGTTAGCGAAATCCGTAAAGTAGAGGCTTTCTCTTCTGTAGAAGTAACGTCTGTGGCTACTGTGTATTTCACGCAGAGCAATAACTATTCTCTGAAGATAGAGGGTAGGGAAGAGTATGTGACCACCACTACTACCGAAGTGAAGAATGACTGCCTTGTCATTGGTTTCAAAAACAAGAAAGACGGTGACAACAGTCGTAACAAAGGTGTCACGATATGGCTCACCGCTCCTAATCTGAAGAATGTAGAGTTTACAGGTGTCGGCTCATTCAATTGCAATGAAGCATTGAAACTGGATGATGTGAAGTTCGAGATAGAAGGCGTCGGCAAGGTAAATGTGAAAGATTTGACTTGTAATTCCCTTGTAGTAGAGATGGAGGGCGTGGGCAAAGCTGATATCCATGTGAATTGTGACCGTCTGCGTGCCTCGATGGAAGGTGTGGGCAGTGTTACGTTGAGCGGACGTGCCGGACAGGCGGATATTTCAAAAGGCGGTATCGGTGGTGTGAATACACGTAATCTGAAAGTAGGAGATAAATAATAAATTGACCCAATGATTAAACAATATTTTACGCAAGCGTGGGCACAGCTACGGCAACAGCCGATAATCAGTGCTGTCAGCATAGCAGGTACGGCACTTGCCATCTTCCTCATTATGCTGGTGGTGATGATGCAGCAAGTGAAGGTAGCGCCTTTTGCTCCCGAAAGTAACCGTGACCGCTTTCTGCATGTGCACTACATGAGTATTACCAATAAAAACTGGGGCGACGGCAGCAGTAACGGGCCTATGAGTGCGAAGACAGCACGTGAGTGCTTCCAGACGCTGAAGACACCTGAGGCAGTGACTATTTATACTTGTATGGTAATCTCTACTCCGGTCAATCTTCCGGGGCAACCTGCCATAGGTATCGACTTGTTGCAGACGGATGATATTTTCTGGCGTGTATTCGATTTCTCGTTTACCGGCGGGAAGCCTTACGATAAGGCGGCGTTCGATGCCGGGTTGCCGGTAGCGGTTGTCACGGAAAGTGTAGCCAGAAAACTGTTTCAAAGTACAGAGGTTGAAGGACGTGAGTTTTTGCTAAACCATGCACCCTATAAAGTAATAGGTGTAGTGAAAGATGTTTCTACGTTGGCTACATCTGCATACGGACAGGTATGGGTGCCTTATACCTCAACAGAGATAGCTATAAATATGTGGAGCGATGGACACATGGGTATGATGAGCTGCACCATCCTGGCACATGACCGCGATGACTTCGATGCCATCCGCGAGGAAGCCGAACGGCGTAGACAGGAGTATAACGCGTTGATTGGTGCCGATGGCTACGAGTTGATTTACCGTAACCGCCCCTACGACCAGGAGAAAAATGCAATAGCCTTTGCTGCCAATCTGGAACCGGACGTGGACCAGGCACGCAGGCAGAGACTGATAATCTTTGTTATCCTGTTGATAGTGCCTGCTATCAATCTGAGTAGTATGACGCAGAGCCGCCTCCGTCAGCGCGTGGCCGAAATAGGTGTGCGACGTGCATTTGGCAGTACACGGTTGGAACTGATGGGACAAATCATTGCCGAGAATCTTGTAGTGACCCTGATGGCTGGTGTACTGGGGCTATTGCTCAGTGTGGCATTTGCTTATTTGGGTAATACATTATTGTTTGCGCAGGAGTTCAGCCAGACGCTCAGTCCTCCGGCAGTGGATACCAGCATATTGCTGCATGCCTCCACCTTTGGCTGGGCATTGTTGTTCTGTTTTATACTGAACTTATTGAGTTCCGGCATTCCGGCATGGCGTGCATCGAGAGTAGGAATTGTAAATGCATTGGGCGGACGCCTGCATTAATCACTCATCACTAAACATTAATCACTGAAAGAAATGACTAAGAAACTTCTTACACAGATAAAGAATGAATGGCTCTCAAACCTATGGTTGGCGTTGGAGCTGCTGGTGGTGAGCGTAGTGATGTGGTATGTGGTGGACTACCTTTATACCCGCGCTGCCACTTACATGGAACCGCGAGGCTTCAACATAGAGCACTGCTATCTCATTGAATTGGGAGAACTGACACCCAAGAGTCCCGATTATACGCCTGATAAGACCGGGGATGATACTCATGCGGATATCACCGAACTGCTGGAACGCTTGCGCCGCCGGCCGGAGGTGGAGGCTGTCAGCCTTTCGCAAAACTCCTATCCTTATAATGGAAGCAATAGTACCGACCTGGTACGTTATGATACGCTCCAGTCACCCGGCTGGACCATCCGTAGAATGGTTACTCCAGATTTTGTGCGTGTCTTCCGCTATCAGGGCACGCGGGGTGAAACGCCCGAACAATTGGCGGAGATGCTGGAACGCGGTGAATTTCTTGCTTCTGATAATCTTTATAGAAAGTACGACCGTAAGTTGACGGAGTTTGTAGGCAAACGTTTCCAGCTTTTCGGTGATACGACCAAGACGTATCAACTGGGAGCCGCCTTGCAGAATGTACGCTATCATGACTACGACCAGGCTCGTTCTTCGTATTGCTTCCTGGCCAAACAGTCTTTCTATTATGCAGATTTGGAACTCTGTGTCCGCGTCCGCGAGGGGCAGGATAACAATTTCATTACAAAATTGAAGGAGGACAGTGAAAGCCAGTTCCGTGTAGGCAATCTTTTTATTTCGGAGATCCGTTCGTTCCACGAAATACGCCGCAACTTCCAGCAAGCATGGACCAATGATATCCGTAACTATGTGATGGGTATGGGATTCCTGCTGCTGAACATCTTCCTCGGACTGCTTGGAACATTCTGGTTCCGTACGCAGCAACGCCGTTCGGAGATTGCATTGCATAAAGCACATGGGGCAACAGACGGTGCCATTTTCCGCCGACTGCTCAGTGAAGGCTTGTTGCTGCTGGCGGTTGTTACACCTATTGCACTGGTCATTGACTGGAACCTGGCGCATATGGAACTGAATTCATGGCGTAACGGTACGACGCTGGAATGGGACCGATTATTACTCTGTGCGGGTATTAGTTTTGTATTGATGGCGTTGATGATTGCCATCGGTATCGGTATTCCGGCACGTAAGGCAATGAAGGTGCAGCCGGCTGAAGCCTTGCATGACGAATAAGTTTTTAAGATAAAACGAAATATTATGATACGACTCTACTTTCTTCAGGCATTTTACCATTTGCGTGAGAACCCGATCATTACCTGGGTGTCCATATTAGGTACGGCAATGGCAATCTGCATGATTATGGTGCTTGTTATTACTTTCCAGGTGCGACTCGTGGATTGTGAACCTGAAGTGAATCGCTCGCGTACACTTTATGTCCCTTATATGTCTGTAAAGCAAAAAGGCAAATCAGACAATGAGTCCGCCAATGCTTCCATGTCCGTGCGCACTGGGAGAGAGTGTTTCCGTGCATTGAGTATGCCCGAAGCTGTAACTTTAGCCAGTGGTGTCTATAGAGTTCGTGCTTCTGTTCCTTCCGGATCGAAAGCGACAGCGGATATGGTGCAAACCGACGAAGCATTCTGGACAATTTTCAGTTTTCATTTTCTGAGTGGCGCGGCATTTACCAAGGCTGACTGTGATGCCGGATTAACGCGTGCGGTGCTGGATGCTACTACAGCCCGCAAGCTGTTTGGTACTACGGATGCTGTGGGACGTACAGTGCAACTGGATTATGTTGATTATACCGTTGCCGGAGTGGTTGCTGATGTCTCTATGCTTGCTACGGCTGCTTATGCACAGATATGGGTGCCTTATACTGCTGCGGGCGCAGATGCTATGTCTTGGCGAGATGATACGATGGGGCCTATGCATGCCATTATCCTTGCACGCTCGTCTGCGGACTTCGATGCCATTCGTGAGGAAACCGAGCTGCTGCGCAAAAAGTATAATGACGGGTTGCAGGATGTAGAAGTCTTTTATCGCGGTCAGCCTGATACGCAACTGGCTTATCTTTATCGCCGCTGGTATGCAGAACCTGATGTCCCGGGAGTGATGCTGCGCTATGCTATTGTTGTTATCATTCTGCTTCTTGTTCCGGCGGTTAACCTGTCCGGCATGACTCTTTCGCGTATGCGTCGTCGTATGGCTGAAATTGGGGTACGTAAGGCTTTCGGTGCTACGGGCGGTGAATTGATGCGGCAAGTATTTTTCGAGAATCTGGTGTTGACATTGCTGGCAGGTATCGTTGGTTTGGTATTGAGCTACGTTGTTACTTTTGCGCTGAACGGTTTCCTTTTCAGCAATTCGATGAATGCTTCTCTGAGTGGTGAGACTGCACTGACACCGGGGATGTTGCTGTCACCGTGGGCATTTATTGCAGCATTTGCATTCTGTCTCCTGATGAACATACTTTCCGCAGGTATTCCTGCATGGCGTGCTTCCCGGATGAATATTACTGATGCTATTAATCAAAGATAGATATGAAGAACCTGCTGACACAAATAAAGAATGAATGGCGGAGTAACCTTTTTCTGCTCGTGGAATTATTGTTGGTTTTCGCTGTGTTGTGGTATATCGTTGACTGGGTTACGGTTACTGCACGTGTTTATCATACTCCGATGGGGTTCGATACGGAGCACTGCTACAATCTGTCTTTTAATAGCCTGACTCCCAAATCTGCATTGTATAATCCGGATCTTACAGCCGAAGACGATGTGGATGCCCTGCTTGAGATTACTGAACGTTTACGCCACCGTCCCGGTGTGGAGGGTGTTACTGTTTCACAGAATTGTTACCCGTATAATGAAGGGAGTAATGGGGCATATTTCTATTTACAGGATTCTGTGTGCGTCACTGCTTACCAGGTTTGGTCCGATCCGGATTTCTATCGTGTTTTCCGTTACCAGGCTGCTGATGGTGGTGGTCCGGATAAACTAGTTGCTGCTATTTCCGACCAGACTCTGGTTGTCACTTCTAATGTCACCGACAGGTATCCCCAACTGAATATGTCCGATGCCCGTTCTTTGCTGAACAAGGAAGTCTCTTCGTCCTATCCCGACCGTGGTTATCATCGGCGTATTGCCGCCATTGCCGCCCCTGTACGTAGTTCTCATTTTGAAACATCGAGCGAGTGGGGTGGCGCATTTATCGGTCATAATCTGAATAGGGATGCTCTTATCAATGATTTGGGCAATGTACGTTATGTCCAGGTCAGCCTGCGCGTTTCACCCGATGCAGACCATGACTTTGTTGACGCGCTTATGGAGGATGTGGACCGTCTCTATCGGGTAGGTAATGTCTACTTGCTTGATGCGCTTCCTTTCAGTGACATTCGCTACGTCCGGGAACTTGAAGATGTGAACGAGGTGAAGACTCAACTTTGCATCCTCTTCTTCCTGATGCTGAATATATTTCTGGGTGTCATCGGCACTTTTTGGTTCCGTACACAGCATCGGCGTCGTGAAGTGGCGCTGCGCATGGCGATGGGTTCCAGCCGTCGTGGTGTGTTCTTACGCCTGATGGGTGAGGGGCTGTTGCTATTATCGGCCGCTGCTATTCCTGCTCTGCTGATTGCCTTCAATGTGGGTATTGCCGAGTTGGTGGATATCAGTAAAATGCAGTTCACATTTGAGCGCTTCTTGATTGCTGCTGTGTTTACGTGGTTGTTGATGGCATTGATGATTGTCGTTGGCATCTGGTATCCGGCTTACAAGGCTATGCAGTTACAGCCTGCCGAAGCCTTGCACGATGAGTAGTCTTATATTATAAAACGATATACTTATGATAATCCGACAAGCATTTTCACTTCTACGGCAGAACCCATTTTTCAGTACTGTTTCCATCATTGGAACGGCGGTGAGTATTGCCTTTGTCATGGTGGTCTATATGGTTTACGACATCCAGACTGCCAACATCCGCCCTGAGTCGCACCGCGACCGTATGGTTTATTCCTCTTATGGGTACAGTTATCGCAAGGCTGACCATAGTAATGCAAACACAGGTATGTCTTATCAGGCAGCTTGTCGTATTTTTGCTGATTTGCCCGGTGCTGAACTGGTCACTTATATGAGCTATACTACGATGGAATATTGCGGCGTTTCGCCCGAGAAGGGGCAGCGTTGCCAGAACCGCCGTGTAGATTTGAATTTCTGGCGTTTGTATGATATCCGTTTTGTAGCAGGGCGTCCTTTCGACCAACAGGAGTTTGATGCCTGTGCCGATGTGGTCGTCATTGCCGAGCGTTTGGCTCGTGAAGCCTTCGGTTCGGCGGAAGAGGCATTGGGAAAGAATTATTTTGTGGATTTCTATCCCAAACGCGTAGTAGGTGTCACTGAAGATGTCAGTTCACTGTTTGCCTTTGCTTATGGTGAGGTTTGGTTGCCTTATTATACCCAAGACCCTGCCTGGGGTAGTGAGGGATTGCGCGGTGGATTTGAAGCTATGGTATTGTGTGAGCCCGGTGTTAGTCCTGCGGAGATGAAATTGCAGATAGAAAACTCACTCGACCGATTGAATGCTTCGCTTACTGAATATGAATTAACACTTCCCGACCTGAGCACTTATACCGAACGCCAGTTTTTCCGTGACGACTTCCTGAATCCTATGGTCACTTGCATTATGCTGGGGCTTATCCTGCTTATTGTACCTGCAATCAACGTCAGTGGACTTATTTCTTCACAGATGTCCCGTCGCTTGTCGGAGTTGGCAGTGCGTAAAGCTTATGGTGCCAGTCGCTCTACTCTGGTGTGGCAATTGCTTCTTGAGAATCTGTTGCTGGCATTCATTGGTGCATTGCTGGGCTTCCTGTTATCATGCCTGCTGTTATGGTTGGGGAAGGACTGGATGCTGGCAGGTGGATATACGGAAGGTAACTTTGAAGTCAGTATCTGGCTTTTCCTGCGTCCTGCAGTCTTCCTCACCGTGTTGGGCGTGTGCCTGCTTTTTAATCTGTTGTCCGTATTCATTCCGGCATGGAATGCTACGCATCGACCGATAGCGGAAGTCCTCAGTGGAGAATAAATAAATTGCAAACATGAACTAAAGAGAAATCATTATGATAAAGTCCATTCTGACACAAATTTGGAACCAGCGTCGTGCAAACGGTTGGCTTTTTGCCGAACTCTTAATAGTGTTCGTGTTGTTATGGTATTGCCTCGATATGCTCTATGGCTTTACTTATGCCGAGCGTCAGCCCAAAGGTTACGATCTGGAACATGTATACAAGCTTCGTCTTTCCACTAATCCTAAGCAACTTGTGCTCTGTTCATCCGAGGATAGTCTGCAACGCTTTTGGTTTAAGCCTATGGAGGAAGCATTCCGACGCATCAAGGAACATCAGGACGTAGAGAGTGCCAGCATCTGGCTTGGTGCTGATGCCTATACCCGAAATACTGTAATTCAGGGATATACCATGGATAGCGTTCATGTGACAATAGCTAACATTCGTTATGTATCTCCTGAATATTTTGATGTAATGCGCATTCCGATACAAGAAGGTGCAGGAATGTTTTCTGCTGGCATGAATGCGTTTGAAAGCACTTCCGGTTCTTCGTTGTCATTTGCTTCAGCCGAGTGGAATCCTGCGATCACTCCATTGCCTGCCGTTATTACAGTAGAACTGGCAGATAGCCTTTTCCACACCGATAGCGGAGTAGTGGGACAAGAGTTTTTTGACTATTATACAGGTAGTAGTCTTCGTTACCGGGTAGCTGCTGTATGCAGTCATCAGAAAACGGATGATTATGCCCGTTATGAACCTTTCATTTTAACTCCGCTTCCAAATTGGTTCTATCGGGGGCAGGCTGTTCCCTCTATTTCTATTCGCGTGCGTCCCGAAGCTGATACGAATGATTTTGCGACCCGCTTTTCTCGTGAAATGACTTCTCGGTTGCAGGTTGCTCCGTTCTATCTGTTTGAAGTCCGCAGTTATGATGAACAGAAAGCGGAGCGTGATGCATCCGAGGGGATTACTCCGTATATCCGCAGTGCACGGCTTATAGCTATATTCTTTAGCTTCAATGTTTTTATCGGGTTGATGGGTACTTTCTGGTTCCGTACCCGTCACCGCCGTAGTGAAATTGCTTTGCGTATGGCGATGGGAAGCAGCCGCTCCCGGATACGTTCCCGATTAGTGGGAGAAGGGTTGCTGTTGCTGGTGCTGGCTGCTATTCCGGCTCTGATTATTTGTGGTAACCTGGTTATGGCGGAAGCTATAATGACAGAACAGGCTGATGCTACCGGACTTCGCTTTGTTGTAGTCTCATTATTCACTTTCTTTCTTATGACTTTGATGGTAATTGCCGGTATCTGGTTCCCTGCTGCACAGGCGATGCGAGTGAAACCGGCGGATGCCTTGCACGACGAATAGTCAGGTTTTCTTCTATATGTGCACCTTTTCTTTTGCATGGGGTAAAAGAAAAGGTGCATTCTGTTCTGTATTTCAATATAATCCGTATATTTGCGTGGAAAATTCATAGCACATTTATTCATAAACAGAAGAAAATCGAGATATGAAGAGACGCTTATTCCTCGTGATGCTGATAGGCCTGTTTCCTTGCATTGTTTTTGCCGGACACTTTTATGCTGCAGAACGTACATACAACGTGCTTTTCATCCAGTCATATAATCATCGTACTCCCTGGAATGGCCGTTTGACGGAAGGAGTGCGTGATGGTCTGTCACGTGGAGGTATAAAAGCGAAAGTTACAACAGAATATCTGGATGCTGATTACTGGACTTTCGCATCTGAGTGTGTCATTATGCGGCGTATTTGTGAACGGGCACGTCAAAAAAATACGGATATTATTATTACAAGCAGTGATGAGGCTTTTTATACATTGATGCATTGTGGAGATTCCCTGCCTTATAAACTGCCGGTTGTGATATCGGGTATCAAATATCCCAATGAAAAGCTGATCTCGAAGTTACCCAATGTTTGTGGGTATACATCCAAGATTGATTTCGTGCACCTACTCGAAAATGCACGTCGTGTATTTCCCAATCGTACAGAAGTTATTTGTGTTTCGGACAGTAGTCTTTTAGGACTTAAAGGTGTTGCTGAACTGGAGCGTATATGGCCCAATTTCCAGCAGCTTCATCCGGAATATAAGATGAAAGTAATGAATGTACAGTCACAGGCTCCTAATCCTGTCATTTCCTCTATTTGTTATGATTATAATGCCTATGACCGCATTGTCATTGCCCCCAAATGGACACCTTTCCTTTCTTTCATCGGAAAAAACTCTAAAGCTCCGGTTTTTGCCGGACAAAGTCTGGCATTGACAAACGGAGTATTCTGTGTGAACGATATGGAACCTTACGAAGGAGCTAATGCGGCTGGAAAGTGCGCTGCACAGGTGTTGCAAGGAGCTATCCCTTCGGTGATAGGGGTCGTTGACCTTCCCGGTAAGCTGCTTTATGACTTCAAACAGTTGGAATTTTTTAGAGTGAATGCGGATAAAGTGAGTGATAGTGGCATTATCATGAATGCACCGCTGATGGAGCGCTACCGTATCTGGTTTGTGCTGTTTTACTCTGTCGTGGTAGGTGCATTGGCCTTTCTTGTAATCTGGCTCTATCGCTTGAACCGTCATGAATCACGTCGCCGTATGCACGCTCAGACACGTTTGCTGATACAGAACCGCTTGGTGGAGCAGCGTGACGAATTTGATAATATCTTCTGTTCTATCCGTGACGGACTGATAACTTATGATACGGATTTCCGTATACATTTTGTTAACCGTGCTTTGATGTTGATGCTTGAACTGGATCCTGATACTCATACGGCACGTTCTTACGAAGGGCAGATGGCGGGTTCCATCTTCCACATTTATTCAAACGGAGAAGACATCCTGCAATCATTACTGAAACAGGTGAGGACAGAGCGTCGTGTAATCCCTATTCCGGAAAAGGCTTTCATGCAGGAAGTCCATAAAGGAACCTATTTTCCTGTTTCCGGTGAAATTGTGCCGATTTACTCCAAGAACAAGATGACAGGTATGGCTATTTGTTGCCGCAATATCTCGGAGGAAGAAATGCATAAGCGCTTCTTCAATCTGGCTGTGGATGCAAGTTCCGTATATCCCTGGCAATATGACATACGTACGCACAGTTTCCATTTCTCAGGTGCATTGCTCGATTACTTCGGGCTTCCCGGCAAGCAGACCATTTTGCGGAAAGAATTGGAGCTTTTTATTCATTCGGATGATTTGGAAGAGGCTCGCCGACATTTCACAGCTATTTTCAAAGGCGAGGAAATGGATACCCGGATGAGTTTCCGTATGCGTAGCGGAGAAGGTAAATATGAATGGTGGGAATTCCGTAGTGCTTCTTACAATGGCCTGGATTCCGAGGCACCTTATATGGTATTGGGTGTTTGTCAAAGTATCCAGCGTTATAAGGCTACCGAAGAAGAGTTGATAGCAGCCCGTGACAAAGCTTTGCAGGCTGATACTCTGAAGTCGGCATTCCTTGCCAATATGAGTCATGAAATCCGTACTCCGTTGAATTCTATTGTCGGTTTCTCCGACTTGCTGAAGGACATCGAAGCATTCAGTCCTGAAGAAGTGAAACAGTTTGTGGATACGATCAATACGAACTGTACCTTATTACTGGCACTGATTAATGATATTCTCGATCTGTCCCGTATCGAGTCCGGTTCAATGGACTTCCGTTTTGCCGGATACAACCTCACTTTTGTGATGCAGCAGATCTATGACTCTCAGCGCCTGAGTATGCCTTGTGGTGTGGACTTGGTTATGAAGCTGCCCGAAGGTGAGAGTAAATCGATAGTAACGGATTCTGTCCGTCTGAAACAGGTGATTAATAACTTCATCAACAATGCCAAGAAGTTCACTACTCAGGGAGCTATCACTTTTGGCTATGAGACAGAAGATCCGGGCTACACCGTTTTCTTTGTGGAAGATACCGGAAGCGGCATTTCGGAAGAAAACCAGCGACGCATATTCGAGCGTTTCTATAAAGTGGATAGCTTTACGCAAGGTGCCGGTCTGGGACTAAGTATCTGCCAAACCATTGTAGAGCGTTTCAGAGGGGAGATAAACGTATCTTCTGAATTAGGGAAAGGTACACGCTTTACAGTACGTGTACCCGATTTTAATGAATAATGCGAATCAGTTTCAACCACTGATTCGCATGAATAGTATTATTCAACTCTTTTGCATCCGTTGGCTTGCAGGAATTCATCCAGCAGTATTTCGTAATTCCCCTGTATCAGGATATGGTGGTTTCCCAATGGATTTTTGAGGAAATACTCTGCGGGTGTATCCATTTTAATGCGTACCTGTGTGCGGCACATATTGATGTAGTTAGTATTTTCGGTCAGGGTGCCTGTGCTCAGGTAATACTCGTCCAGACATTCTCCACCGCATTTTACCAGAGTTACGTGTCCTGTAGGCAGGATTCCTTGAATGCCGATGCCCATTTCTGTTTCAAAGTGGCTGCGGATAATGTATTGTTCGGTTTGTGCAATACCCACGGTGCAGTGAGCAAGTACGATTTCGTTGGTGCGTGCATTGATCATGGAAGGATTTGCCATGAAAGAAGCCTTGCCGGTTAGCACTTTTACAGCAAGCTGGGTAAAGATAGATTGCAGATCCCCTTCGCATCCGGCAATGATCCCATCATCGTTCAATAGGGAGAGAGCGAGGCATCCGGTGGTTCCGGTTTGTTCTATTAGTTTGAAGCAGCTCAGAGTGAGTGCGCTCAGTTTTTCTTCTTCCACAATCCGCTTAATGGTACGATACAGGCGCATGGCTTTTATCAGATCCTCCGGTGTTGCTTCGCGGCAGGCAAGCGCTTTACCGGCAAAAGCGGCGCAGGCTTCGCCCACTTCATCATCTGTAATCTGACTGTAATACTCGTAAACGCGTTCCAGTGAAATGTCGGTGTATTCAATTCCCCAGCGACGTTTGGAGAGCAGGTAATCTACATTGCTGGCAACAAGCCAGGAAGAGGGGGAGCCTATTACACCGATACGCGATCCGGAGAGCGCCCGTTGAGCTTTGAAGTTACTATGAAGTACGAAGATGCGTTTGATGATTTCGGGTAGTTCTCCGTGGAGGATTTCACTTTTCATGCCCCGGCCACGTAGCCAGGATGAGATTTCGAGAGCGGCAGCCAGTGAGTTTTGCATACCGTCCGCCAGTAAGATTGCAGGGCGGGGCAGAGACTCGAAGTGCTGGATAACCAACCGTTCTACACCGCCGGTAGCAATGAAAAGCAGGCTGAAATCGTCTTTAGTGAGTTTGTTTATGTTTTGATATTCTACAATATTTACAGTGAAATATTTCTCCAGTTCGTTTAATATAAGTTCGTGTGAGCCGAGAATGGATGCTTGTTTATGAAGCAACGATGCAAATGTTATCAGGTTTAATACCATGGCATTGTATATGATTTACGATTTGACACTCAAAGGTACAATTTCTTTTGAATTCATCACTATCTTTTAAGTCATAGCTAGTGTTTTTAAACTTTTTTGCCAATGCTTTCCCGTCATTTCAAATAAAGTGTTACTTTTGCACCTTCGATTGCATATATATGAAAGTGTATCGTCAATCGTTAATATTTATTTGTCAAATTGTAAAAACTTAGACATGCCAGCAATATCTATTCGCGGAACGGAGATGCCCGCGTCTCCTATCAGAAAACTGGCTCCTCTGGCTGACGCAGCCAAGCAAAGGGGAGTGCACGTATTCCACCTGAATATCGGACAACCCGACTTGCCCACACCGCAAGTCGCGATTGATGCAATACGCAATATCGACCGGAAAGTTCTGGAATATAGTCCCAGTGCAGGATATCGCAGTTACCGTGAAAAACTGGTGGGCTATTATGATAAGTTCAACATCAAACTGACGGCAGATGATATCATCATTACGTCCGGTGGTTCGGAGGCGGTATTGTTCTCCTTCCTGGCGTGCCTTAATCCGGGTGACGAGATTATTGTTCCCGAACCGGCTTACGCTAACTATATGGCGTTTGCCATCTCTGCCGGTGCCAAGATACGCACCATTGCCACTACGATAGAAGAAGGTTTTTCGCTCCCTAAAGTGGAAAAGTTTGAAGAACTGATTAATGAACGCACCAGGGCTATCCTGATCTGTAATCCTAATAATCCTACAGGTTACCTTTATACCCGTCGCGAAATGAACCAGATACGTGACCTTGTGAAGAAGTACGATTTGTTCCTCTTCTCCGATGAGGTGTATCGTGAGTTTATTTATACGGGTTCTCCTTATATCTCTGCCTGTCATCTGGAAGGTATTGAAGACAATGTGGTGCTGATTGACTCCGTATCCAAGCGTTACTCGGAGTGTGGTATCCGTATCGGTGCTTTGATTACGAAGAATGCGGAAATCCGCAGCGCCGTAATGAAGTTCTGCCAGGCACGTCTCAGTCCTCCGTTGATTGGTCAGATTGCTGCCGAGGCTTCTCTGGATGCTGACGAAGATTACTTGCGTGATACGTATGATGAATATGTAGAACGCCGTAAATGCCTGATAGACGGACTGAACCGTATCCCAGGTGTGTATTCGCCTATTCCTATGGGGGCATTCTATACAGTGGCGAAACTTCCGGTGGATGACTCCGATAAGTTCTGTGCCTGGTGCCTTTCCGACTTCGAGTATGAGGGACAAACTGTATTCATGGCGCCAGCTTCCGGCTTCTATACCACTCCCGGTTCCGGTCGGAATGAAGTGCGTATAGCCTATGTGCTGAAGAAGGAAGACCTGACCCGTGCGCTTTTTGTGCTTTCAAAGGCTTTAGAGGAGTATCCGGGAAGAACGGAATAGGTGTTAAGTATTAGGTATTAAGTATTAAGTATTAGGGGGGGAGATGAAGGAGAACTTGTTAAAGGCTAAATCTATGTTGTTGGCTATTCGTATTGTAAACTTGTATAAGTATTTACGGGATGTAAAACAAGAATATGTTATATCCAAACAACTTCTGTGTACTGGTACCTCTATAGGAGCCAATATTAGTGAGGCTATATATGCGGAATCTTATGCTGATTTTATACATAAATACTCTATATCCCAAAAAGAATGTTCCGAAACAGGCTTTTGGTTAGAATTACTATATAATACAAACTACATGAAGGAGGATGAATTCTGTTCTATTAATGAGGATTGTATAGAAATGCAGAAACTTCTGACCTCCACCCTTCTGTCCCTCAAAAACCACCCCCAAATACCAAATACTTAATACCTAATACTTAATACTTAAAAAATATGACCCTTTCCTTGTTTTTGGCCCGACGTATTTATCGCGACAGCGATGCCGGAAAGCAAGTTTCCCGTCCTGCCGTGCTCATTGCCCTGATAGGTGTTGCTATCGGTCTGGCGGTGATGATTATCACGGTGTCGGTGATTGTTGGGTTCAAGAACGAAGTGCGTGGTAAAGTAATAGGTTTTGGTGCGGACATTCAGATAACGAATTCGGATGCTGCACGTTCCTACGAGACGCGTCCTGTGGTGGTGAATGACAGTGTCATCTCCATTCTATCCGAATATCCTGAGGTGAAGCATGTGCAGCGCTATTCCACCAAACCGGGCATGGTAAAGACTGCCGAGGATTTTCAAGGCATGGTTCTGAAGGGGATAGGCCCAGAGTTTGATCCTGCTTTTTTCCGTGAACATCTGGTGGAAGGAGAGTTACCGCAGTTCAGTGATACGGCTTCTTCCAATCGGGTAGTCATTTCTAAGGCACTGGCTACAAAGCTGAGGTTGAAACTTGGAGATAAGATAGATACCTATTATATCCAGGATGATATTCGTGCCCGCCGTTTGCAGATTGTAGGAATTTACCAGACTAACTTCTCGGAATACGATAACCTTTTCCTCCTTACCGATTTATATCTTGTAAACCGCCTCAACAACTGGGAACCGGGGCAAGTGAGCGGTGCAGAATTGCAGGTACGAGATTATGATCGTCTTGAAGAGATCACCTATCAGATTGCTGCCGACCTGGACGGAATGGAGGACCGGTACGGTGAAGACTATTGCGTGCGCAACGTAGAGCAGCTGAATCCCCAGATATTTGCCTGGCTCAGTATTCTGGATGTGAATATCTGGGTAATATTGATACTGATGGCAGGCGTAGCAGGTTTTACCATGGTGTCCGGCTTATTGATTATCATCATCGAACGTACTTCCATGATCGGCATACTGAAGTCTCTTGGCGCCAATAACACCACCATACGCAAGGTATTCCTTTGGCTCTCAGTCTTTCTTATCGGAAAAGGTATGCTATGGGGTAATGCCATCGGACTGGCGTTCTATTTCCTGCAAAAGTGGTTTGGTATCTTCAAACTTGATCCGGAGACGTATTACATGGATACCGTTCCCGTATCCTTCAATATTCTGCTGTTCTTATTGCTGAATATAGGTACTCTGTTGGCATCTGTCCTGATGCTGTTAGGCCCCTCTTTCCTGATTACACGCATCCATCCCGCTAACTCAATGAGATACGAATAGAAATGCCACACCTCAACAAGTGAAATGCCACACTTCGTGGGTGATAAAGTGTGGCATTTGTTCTGTTGAGATGTGGCATTTGGGACGATGAGGTGTGGCATTTGAAATGCTAACTTGCGGTATTGGAAAATAGTCATCTTCTTAGGAAATCACTTCTCTTTCTGAACAAGCAATGAAACTTCCAGCGGAGTGATTGCATGGGCTGTAGAATGTCAAATACCGGAAGCGTAAAGATGTAACGTCGTTTCTCTCCGAGATCCTTTGCCGTCTTATTGATAATCAGCGCTTGCAAGGTGTATCGCAAGGCGAACAACAGAAATGCAATGCCGGCTGCCAACCAGTGAAAATTCAGTATCCCGATCACCAGAACGGCTATCCACGCTACATGGAACAGTAACCGTGTAGTAGTTTCAAAGCCCGATAAATAGCGTTGGATACCCCGGTAGAAATGCGCTGTACCCATATAGCTGATTTTCTCTTCCCGCCAGTCCTTGGCACGGTAAACGGGTTGTACACGTACCACTGCATTGGCATCGGTCTCTATTCTCGTGTTCTCGGCTGTAGCTGTCTTATTGATGAATAAGTCATCATCTCCGCGTTGCAGGTTCAGGTGTGCTGAAAAACCTTTCTGGGCATAGAATAACTCTTTCCGGTATGCCATGTTGCGTCCGATACCCATATAAGGCTTTCCCGCCAATGCATAGCCCAGATAACGCATGGAAGTAAACAGATTATCAAAAGATACCCGTTTGTGCAGCCAGCCTTTTCCACGTTCGTATCCGCTGTATCCCAGTACGATTTGTGCACGGGAGGTAAAGTTACGTGCCATAGTGCGCAGCCATTGGTTGCTTTCGGGCAGACAGTTTGCATCGGTAAACACAAGCCAGTCATATTTGCTTGCCTTTATTCCGAGAGTGATGGCCAGTTTCTTGCGGCTGATGTAGCGTGAAGAACTGGGAACGAAGCTATGATACAGGTTCGGGTACTTTTCCCCTTGCAGAGTCAGGTAATCTTCGCTTTCATCCGTGTTGCCATCATTGATGACGATCACTTCGAATTGCGGGTAATCCTGTTCCAGCACAGCTGGCAGATTACGGCGCAGATTTTCCACTTCCTCGCGGGCATAGATGATGACCGATAAAGGAGGCAACTCCTGTGAAAAATGTATGTCACTTCGCTTTACGGCACGGCTACGAGCATGTATACGATTATAAAGACAAAAGTAATAAAGGAGTTGAATCAGGAAAAGGATACCGACAGCGGCAAGTAATGCTTGTTCTGTAGTATTGAATGTTAATGCTTCCATGTGGTCGTATGACGTTTTTTGTGTTGCAAATGTACACAAAAAATATGATTATACGACAGGTACCACCACAAACTTGCTTTCCGGGAAATACTTATCCAGATACCGGTGGATATACTGCATCGTATCTTCTTGTATTGTAGTATCTTCTACAGTAGGATAGAGATTATACAGCACCGTATCCAGTTGTATTCCTCTGCTTCGGATTGCCTCGAAGCTGAGCAATGTATGGTTGATACTTCCCAGCTTGCCGGAAGTTACGAATATCAATGGATATTGTTTTTCTGCAATGTAATCAATCGTCAGGTAATCCTCGGTAAGCGGAACCATTAACCCGCCTGCACCTTCCACGAGCACCACATCGTAGCGTCGGGCAAGTTCTTGCGTGGCACGTTCTATTTTTCCGAAGTCAATCGGACGGTTGTCGATACGTGCAGCCAGATGAGGAGAGCAGGGATAAGAGAATATCTCAGGCATGGTCAACCTCTCATGGTCTTCCTCCGTCATGCCGATGCCCATGAGACGGCGGTGCAGGTCTATATCCTCGGAATAGCCGACATTACCTGTCTGGATAAATTTCTGCGTGATAACACGTTTACCGCTGCCAATCAGTTGACAGGCATAATAAGCTGTACAATAAGATTTTCCGGCATCCGTATCGATACCGCTGATAAAATACACATTCTTTTCCATATCCTTTAATACTTAACCCTTAATACTTTTTCTTCGTGTAACAATATAAATAGGATGATACGTCAGAGTGACGTTTCCGTCCTCCCGTCTGAACTGTCCGGTATAACTGTTGCAGAAAGTCTGTAACCGTCCCCGTGTCCATACTTTCTTTTCCGTTCCTGTCACTCCGGTTTCCTTCAGATGTTGTAACACCTGGAGTGGGGTGCTGAAGGGGAGGGAGACTATTTCCTCTTCAGCATATACAGTCTCAAAATGAGGAGCAAGGAGTTCTTTCAGCGCTTCTATGGGGAGATAATCAAGTCCATGTCCTGTGAGTGTGCGGATTTCGCGCATATTTTCAGCACCGAAGGTACTGAAAGCCAGATAACCGTCTTCCGATAGGAAACGATGACAGCGGGCGAAGAACTCCTCCGGGTCATTGAACCATTGCAAGGTAGAGCAGGAAGTGATTAAATCCGTCTTTTCGGGGAAGTCCAGCGCCTCAGCATCTCCGGGAATGAACTGCACAGTATCTTGTAGAAGCAAATCGGTGAGACACTCTTTCATCTCCGGACATAGATCGTTCAGCAGCAGGCTTTCCGGTTGCAACTTGTGCAGCAATAACCTGGAATAGCTGCCGGTACCACATCCGAACTCCACGATACGGCGAAAGAGCGGAGAAGCGTGCTCCGTCAGCAGTTGCAGCATTTTCTCGGCTACCTGTTGCTGTACGCGGGCTTCGCGCGAGTAAGTATCCCGTGCACGGGCAAATCGTTCCGCGATCAGTCTTTTGTCCATATTTCCTGCAAATAGTATCGGAACAGTTCTACTTGATAATGGGCATCTTTCGTGTAGTGCACCCGTAAGGTTTTCCGGCTGATTTCCGCTTCTTTTCGCCAGGCGTTCAGCTGATTATCGGGAGGAATGATGCGGTCGTTGTTTCCCACTACCGCCTGTTGCCAATAGAATGAGGCGGCGGGCAGCGAGAGATACATACGTTCTATTTCCGCCAGTTCCTCTTTCAGTTCCTCCAGCGGTCGTCTGGGCGTAATGTTCAGGAACTCTTTGAAAGCCTCCCCGTTGAAGCACATTCTTCTCAGAAACTTATGTAGGGAAGGGCCGGTCAAACCTTCCAGGGTTCCGTGATAGATTGCAGTCGGAATACCGCATGTATCATCAATAGGATAGGGGGTTCCATTGATGGCTATACTGTTTTTGATGACGAGAGCTGTATCCGTTTCCTGCAATTTACCCATTACCTGAGTTGCCGCCCATACTCCCATTGACCACCCGATAATGTTGATCTCGCGATATTCTTTCAGCAAGGAAGCATCAAACTCCAGTGTCCGGTAATCGTAGCAGAGCATGTAGTCACTGTCCGCAGGCTGATAATCCTTGAACGGTGTTTCGTCGGCTCCCCATCCGGCAAAGAATAGTAATAGCCGGGGATGCCTGTCTTTTATGATATAAACTTGTTTCATAATTCTGTATGTTTTTTCTAAGGTACGCGGACGACACGGATAAAACGGATGAACGCAGAAAAATAAATCCGTGTAATCTGCGTCATCTGCGGATGAAAAATTGAAAATCCGCGTTCGTCCGTTTCATCCGCGTCATCCGCGTACCTGTATTATTATTAGCCAATATATTTTATTAATTCCATGACTTCCCCTTCCCTTATTTCCGCCGTCAGCGAAAAGCGGATGCGCGATGTCCCCTCCGGAACCGTAGGTGGCCGTACAGGCAAGGCATAAAAGCCATGCCGTTGCAACTCCTCGGCCTTCAGAATAGTCTCTGGACTTTCCCCTACAATCATAGGCACTATGTAACTGGCACTCGGACACTCATATCCCTTCTCTTTCAGAGCTTTGCGAAGAATATTGCTGATATTTTCCAAATGTATTCTTCGCTCCCTAAAATCACCCAATCGGCGGACGATAAACAAAGTCCATGCGATATTTATCGGAGGAAGAGCCGTTGTAAAAATAAGTGTTCGCATTCTGTTCACCAGATACTCCCGAATGGTGCGTCGGCAAACGATGTATGCTCCGGTTGATGCGGCTGCTTTGCCAAAAGTGCCTACCAAAAAATCAATCTCCTGAATGCATCCGGTTTCTTCGGCGCAGCCCAGTCCTTGTTCGCCCCGTGTTCCGAAAGCGTGCGCTTCGTCCACGTAGAGTAATACATTTTCATACATCTGTTTCAGCCGTACCAGTTCTTTCAGATCGGCAATATCTCCGTCCATGCTGAAAATACTTTCGGTGACGACAATCACCTGTCTGTATGCCGCATGATTTTCGGCGAGCAACCGTTCCAATTGTTTCAGGTCATTGTGCCGGTAGCGGATACATTTGGCTGACGAAAGCCGGATGCCGTCGATCAGGCTTGCGTGTACCAGCTTATCCGCCAATATCAGTGTTTGCGTATCGCTCACGGCGGGCAGGATACCCATATTGGCATGATAACCGCTGTTGAACACCAGTGCCGCTTCCGTTCCGAACAGTTGTGCAAGCGTCTGTTCCAGTTCCGCGTAGACGGTGAAGTTACCGGTCAGCAGGCGCGATGAGGAAGAGGTGGGCAGAAAACTGTCGGCTGTCAGTTCTTGCAGAAACTCTTCCCGCAAGGTGCGGTCGGCAGCCAGCCCCAAGTAATCATTCGAAGAAAGATTCAGCATACGCTGTCCGCCTGCGATAACCTCCCGTCCTTCATGGATTAGGGCGGGCAGGGTTCGCAGGTTGCTGCACTCTTTCAGTCCTTGCAGCTCTTGCTGCATTTGATCTGTTACATTCATCCCATTTCTCCTATAATCTTCAATAATCCGCTTGTCAGCTTTGTCAACTGCTCCGGCTCTATGACGAACGGTGGCATAATGTAAACCAGCTTGCCGAAGGGGCGCACCCAAATTCCTTCCTCCACGAATCGTTTTTGCATCCACGCCATGTCTACCGGGTCTTGTACTTCAATCACACCGATGGCGCCCAACACCCTCACATCTGCCACCTGTGGAAATGCCAGCGCAGGTTCCAGTTCACGCCACAACTGTTCTTCAATGCGGCTTACTTTTCCCTGCCAATCGTATTCGGGTGACGTCAGCAGGCGTATGGAGGCGCATGCCACTGCACATGCCAGCGGATTTCCCATAAATGTGGGGCCGTGCATGAAAGCTCCCGGTGCATGATTGGAAATTGAATCCGCCACTTCGTTTGTGGTCAGCACGGCGGACAGTGTCATGTATCCGCCCGTCAGCGCTTTGCCTATGCACATGATATCCGGTTCCACGCCTGCATATTCCCAGGCAAACATCTTGCCTGTGCGCCCGAATCCGGTGGCTATCTCGTCAAAGATCAGCAGAATGTCATATTCCTTGCATATTCTGGCGGCTTCACGCAAGAATTGCGGATGATAGAACCACATACCGCCGGCACCCTGAACGATGGGTTCCAGAATCAGTGCAGCCAATTCCTCGTGATGCTTTTCCACAATGTCCAGCAGTTCCAGTGCGTCGTCAGCATCCCAGTCGCCATCAAAGCGCGATTGCGGACGTGAAGTGAAATACCGTACCGGCAATGCTGAGCCGAACAGGGAGTGCATTCCGGTCACCGGATCGCATACGGACATTGCGTTCCAGGTATCTCCGTGATACCCGCGACGGATGGTTACGAAATTACTTTTCTTTGCCAGATGCGCCCGTCCAGGAGCCGACTGACTCTTGGCATACCAATACTGTACAGCCATTTTCATGGCTACTTCTACAGCTACCGAACCGGAGTCGGCATAAAATATCTTTTGCATGGATGGCGGCACCAGTGGCAACAGCAGTTTGCCCAGTTCTATCGCCGGATCATGCGTCAGTCCGCCGAACATGACGTGTGACATCTTTTCCGTCTGTTCCCGGAGAGCCTGGTTCAGCACCGGATTGTTGTATCCGTGCACCATGCACCACCAGGATGACATACCTTCTATGAGCACCTGTCCGTTTTCCAGTGTGATGGTTGCCCCGTCTCCCCGTTTCACCTTATACACCGGTAAGGGGTTGGTGGTCGATGTGTAAGGATGCCATAAATGTTCCCTGTCGAATTGTGAATCGCTGAAGCGGTAGCCTGCATCTTCTATCAGTGCTTTGTCTTCTGAGACTTTCGATCCGAGGGTCGTGAGTAAATCTCCCACGATGGCGGAGTTCACACCTATGTACAAGGATTTTTTCACGGCTTCCTTTGTCAGTTGAGAGCGTCCGCCTGCAAAACGCAGGTAGGCTGTGGGGTTAATGAAGCGGAACAGGGCGATGGTGGTCAGCACTTCTTCCTCGGTCAGCCGGGTTTGGCTTTCCAACGGTGTTCCCGGAATGGGCTGCAACAGGTTCAGCGGGATAGAGGGCACTTCCAGATCTCTCAGTGTAAAAGCGAATTCAATCCGCTGTCCGGCTGTTTCGCCCATGCCGATGATGCCGCCGCAACAAATATCCATTCCTACGCGACGGGCGGCTGCCAGGGTTTGTAGTTTTTCTTCCTGTGTGTGCGTGCTGCACAGGGTGGGGAAGTGGCTTGGAGCGGTTTCCAGGTTGCAGTGGTAGCGCGTCACGCCTGCTGTATGCAAGGCACGCAGTTCGTCTTCATTTAGCAGTCCCAGCGAAGCGCAGAGTTGGATGGAGCTTTTCCGTCTCATATATCGGGCTGCTTCACACAGCTTCTCCATGTTTTTCCCCGAAGGCTTCCGCCCGCTGGTCACCAATGAGAAGCGGGCTACGCCTTGTGATTCGTTGTGCAGTGCATGGCGCAGGCACTCATCCTTATCCACCAGATCGTAAACATCCGCTTTCGTCTTATAGTGTGATGATTGTGCGCACCATTTGCAGTTTTCGGGGCAGCGGCCGGACTTTGCATTGATGATGGAGCACATATCGAACTCCTGCGATGCCCGTGCGGCGGTGATCTCGTGTGCCGCTTCATAGAGGGCCTCCTTATCCGGCTGTGTGGCCAGCCATTCCGCTTCTGCCTGTGTGATAGGGACATCTTGTAGTACTTTGTTTTTCAATTCTTCTACTGTCATATTCTTACGTTGTTTTTATGAGCATACAAAATACATGTGACGCGAATCGTGCAAATCTGAAAACAGCATTTGCATGATTCGCGTCACATGTGTTCCACTCTTTTTTATAATGGTGTTTATATTCAACCCCTGTCTTGTTCTGAAATAGGGGGTATTTACATATTTTTTCCCTTTAGGACCGATTGTAACCGGGCACAAAACAGGCGTCAATCCTCTGAAACCGAAGATTTCGAGCTTTGTTAATCCGTTCTCGCTTCCCAACGGTATGCCTATGTCAGTTTCCTGTCCTTTATCGTTGTCTGTATCTTCCAGACTTTGCCTGCCGCTTTTGCAACCGGCTGATGTTCCGGACTTTTGTTTGGAGAGCGAAGAGTCCGCCACACTTTTGGGCAGGCAACCGATAGTGACGCAACGTCCCAGGCTGGCAAATGCAGCATAGGCTTTCCGGCTCCATTTCCTGAAGCGCAGGGTCGTTCTATTGAGTTGTCTTTTCCTCATGGTGTTTCTGGATCGGTTCAATGCCGTTTTTCGGTATTATTCTTGTTAATCGGCTGCAAATGTAACAAAAATATTCTCGTTTGTGCGACTTCTTTCAGATTTGTGGAGAGTATAAAAGTGCTTATCTTGCTCAAAGGATGCGGAAAGACTAATTTCGTATGCGGAAATAAATGCCGTACTTCGCTGCCGATATCGGATGACAACCAGCACGGAATCATGTCCGTCCACGATCCCCGCCTGCAAGTTATGATAGAGCAGGAGGGGGCAAGTCCTACGGTACCTCAAAGCTTTCGCCTGCCTCGGATTCACCTTTGCATACATGATGAAGATTGTCCGGAACTTCGGCTTTTTCACTTTCGAGGGTGATTTCTTCATGCCCGCAGAACTGAACGTTTCCCCCGGCTGCCCGGGGAGTGATCATATAGTCATGTGAATAAGATGTTTCCTACAGGCTTTTCTTTTTTCGCTGTTTGCCTATCAAGATCTATTCCGTTAGGCATTTTTTATTCGTTATACTATAGTTTTTCTTACGGATAACTATAGTGTAACGTAAGAAAGACTATAGTGATCCTTTCGTATAACTATAGTTATACGAATAAAAAGTAGGCAATGAAGACAATCTTTTTAGGCAATGAAAGGTGTTCAAACAGCATCCTGACGAAGAATCTGTCGTGGAACCTTATGTACATATCCATACATTCTATTCATATCCGTACAGATATGAATTCATTCAAAACCGCTCAGATACGAATTAGCCCATAGCCCATTCTCACACTTACTTGTGCGCCCATCGCGCGCATGTATATATATAATGTATTCCCTTCCACCCCCTTTCATACTTCCTTTCAAATTTATGTTCTACAACATCCTTATCAATCAGCTAGTTACAAAAATGTTTCAGAAATATGGTGAAAAAGTGATAGATATATTTGGATTGAATCGTAATATGCCCTACTTTTGCATCCGCTTTCCGAGAGACGGTAAGCCTTGAAATTGACATTCTGACAGAAACGGCGTAGGAACTCCAACGTTTTTCTTTTCTTTTGCCTTAATTCCGACCAAGAATACAGCATTCTAAAAGAAAAAAGAAAAAAAACTTCCGGAAACATTTGGAAGATATGTGATAAAGTTCTTACCTTTGCACCCGCTTTCCGAACGAAGGCAATCGATAATTGACTTGCTGATTAAGAAACCGGTGTTGCTAAGAACTCCTTTCTCTTTCCTCTTTTATCTCCCTTTCGCAAAGAGAGACGACGAGAAAAAGAAAAAAGAAAAAAAACTTCTGAAATTATTTGGAAGATATACTTAAAAGTTCTTACCTTTGCATCCGCTTTCTGAAAAGAAAAGCAGTTTTAAAAAGAAGCGATCTTTGAAGAATTTACATAAACAATACAAGTAGTACAAGAGCAGAATGCTACAGTGGTTAGTAATGAATAATTAATAACCGAACGTACATTCTGGGTATAAAAAAAGAACCGTCAAGTAACTTATATATATAGGTAATTTGAAAACTTTTAATAAACCGAGCGTCCTGAACAGAGCAAAATCACTAGTATTCATACTAGTAATAACAATACTTTTACAATGAAGAGTTTGATCCTGGCTCAGGATGAACGCTAGCTA
>ERZ826016.142-NODE-142-length-88321-cov-8.837367_pt1 | contig 88321 bp, 61 predicted proteins | sample MGYA00519872_ERZ826016 | MGnify/ENA primary metagenome ERZ826016 (study PRJEB31778, sample SAMEA3449218) | human gut metagenome | biome: human gut; feature: human-associated habitat; material: faeces | place: United Kingdom | collected 2010/2012 ... | reverse complement strand
CTCTTTATGGCCCGGAATATCTTCCAGAACCATGCTTGGTTTCTCTTTATCATATATATTGTTGTTTTTAAAATTCGAAGAAAGGTCTCATATCCTCACGGACGGAGACCTGCGTTGCAATTGTGACTGATTTTCTGATTGAATAAGCACCCCTAGGGGTGAAACGTGCTCCCTGCCGGGCTTGAACCGGCGACCTCTCGCTTATGAGGCGAATGCTCTAACCTGCTGAGCTAAGGGAGCGTTTGCCGGGGAATCCCACCCCGGCACAGTTTAAGTAAAAACTAATATTCCCTAATTGCCTGCCTCACGGCGGTATATTAAGGTCTTGGTAGCTTTATTACACATAAACATGTCAAACAGTGCAAATGGTTTTGTCCCGCCTCCGGTCTCGCTCCGGAACCTGCGAGTCTTTGGCTCTCTTGGCGGGAATAGTTGCGGTCTTGGCTAATTTGCCTATCTTTAGGCCGCTAAACGAAAAAATAAATTATATGAATGTTTCTGATGTTATCAAGAAGGTCCCTTATTTAAGGGAATCTTGTCCGAATTGCGGGTTGTCCAAGCCTTGGGCAGTAATATATTCCGATAAATATCAATTACTGTCAAGCACAAGACCGGGAAAAGGATCTATGCCACTAACTATGGTCGTTTGCCAAAGATGTGGGTTCTCTCAGTTTTTCTCATCTGAGGATGTAGATACCAAAGGGTAGTCACCGGGATCAATTATGGGGATATCATCTGTATCCATAAATTTGGTGCGATGATCATCCCCTTTATTTGCTACCCAATCAAAAATATCCTTAGCTAACTTCACTAATTCCCTCTCGTTGGAGCAGCATCTTGATGCTTGTTCTACACACCATATCTTTAATTCTATCTCTTTCATGTTATTTTATATTAAATGTTCGCTCCCCCACAACCTCCAACGGTTTCAATCCCGAATCATAGACGGGTGGGGGATTGTATTATACATCCTCCATGATGGTTAACCAATGCCGCCGCCGGCATAACACCAAAAGGAGACACGGAAGATGTTATCGTAAGCTATATCCCATCGTGGGTCACGGCGCATATATCGCTATCACGTTACCTTGATATAGCCGGGAACCTCACGACGTTGAAGGCGTCGCTGCGTTCCGGGTCACAATATGTCAAAGATCTTAATTGTAGCCCCACCGGTAATCGAAACCGGAACCTTCTTCTTAGGAGGAAGACGCTCTATCCGTTGAGCTATGGGGCTTGGTTGTTAGCGATTCATATACGCTATAAGTCCGGCCTTGCTAAACACCCTTTTCCGCCCTTTATGAGCGTGAGGTATTTCCTTTATATGTTCCCTCAGATATCGGATAGATAGCTTGGTGATCTTGGAGGCTTCATCGAAGCCAACAAACTCGTCCTCTTTCTGGGCCTCTTTCTCCAAAACGGACTCCACGATCCTTTTTACCTCCTTTCGCATGAGGGGAATCAATTCCTCGGCTATAAGCCTTGCGTCGTTCCTTGTCATAGCGTTTACTTTAATCTCGTTACAATCACGTCGTCAATGCGCCCCGCTGTTTGTATCGTAAAATCATATCCTTTAGTCTTCAAGTAATCCACACCCCTTTTTACCTTTAAGTATGGTATGGTCTTGTTTTTTATGATTGTGGGTTCTCCTATATTGAATCCCAATAATGTCTCACTAGTCGAGATTTTTGTCTTTACATTTGTAAGATTCTTCATTTTTATACTACTTTTGTTTATTGCTCTTTTTTAGTACGCTGTGATAGTACTTTTGTTCTATCACAGTGCAAATATAAGAACAAATGAGCTAATACAAGACATAATAGTGTTAAAAATACCTCATTTGTTCTATTTAGAATGGTTCTAAATTAAATATTATATGGAAAATAGTATAATTCAGAGGATTGCGGAGATTATAACAAGTAAAGGATTTTCAGAAAATTCTTTTGCTAAACAAATTGGATCGAATCAAAGAACTATTAATCAGCAGTTAAGAGGAGATCGAAAATTAAGTTTGGATACAGTCTGTAATGTAATTAACTCTTTTGGGGATATCTCAGCGGAATGGCTCTTGCGTGGAGAAGGTAGCATGAATAAGTCGGAAGAGAAGAGTAGTGATATACATATAATGTATGAGACTAGCCTAAAGCAGATCCTATTACGAGACAAAAGGATTAGGGATCTGGAGATAGAGTTGGAGTTGGCTAATACTCGCTGTGAGGAATTAAAGAAGGAGGTTCTGGCGTTGAAGATAATCGCAAAAAGTAGTTGATAGTGTTAAAAGGTCCCTTTTATGTTCTTAAACATTGAATATTAATATCTGAATCTATTTTGCTTTTGTTTTAAAAGTAATTATTCGTTTTTAATTACACTGTATTATGCCTACGGAAATAGATGTTTATATTGAACATGTGATTAGTCTGTCAAAAGATTACAGCATCCTTTTTGACAAGTATATTAAATTGGAAGAAAAGTGTAGGATTTTAGAAGAAAGGATTCTCTTGTTGGAAGGAAAGAGAACAGCTTCTCCCGCTCTTCAAATCTCTTTTGTTAGAGATTTGTTAAATGATGTTAACGGGGGGGGGTGAATCCTTATTCTATAATTAATGCCTAGGCATTAACGAAGTGGTTACAATTTTCAAGTATTTTCTATTTGTGATACCAATATACAAACAATTAAATTAATTAATCTGTGTATCAGATTATTGAAGAACGAGATATAACCCCAGCCCGATCACGAGGGAGATTCTAAAAGAGTCTCCCTTTTTTGTTATAATCAGATGCCAGTTTTTTTCTTTTGCTTGTTTTGATCGTTGTTTATTGATCTTTTATGGAAAACTTTGAGTGTTATCTATCGGTTATTATATAGAAGATTTCGAGATAGAATTTCATAATTTTGTTTTTGATGGGATAAGGGCTATTAAGCAGGATTCCTGTATTTGAGATTAAACAGATTGTAAATATTTAAAAAGTAGATAAGATGGAAACATTTGACGATATCATTAAAGGGGATAAACCTGTATTGGTGGATTTTTTTGCGACATGGTGCGGCCCGTGTAAGGTGTTGAGTCCGACGGTCGAGGCATTGGGGAAGGAGTTGGCGGGACAAGTGCGTGTCCTTAAAATTGATGTAGATAAGAACGAGGCACTTGCCAGACAGTTGAGGATTCAATCTGTACCCACTTTGATCATCTTCAAGAAAGGTGAGATCGTATGGCGCTCTTCCGGCGTGATGGACTACGGAAGCCTTTTACAGAAGGTGCAAAGCTATATTGATTAAAAGCCGTTCATCGGGATCAATACCGTCGGGATCAATAAAAGGAATCCAAGGATCACTAGGACAAGGATGAACTTCCATGCCCATTTGAACCATTTATCATACGGGATACGGCTTACTCCTAGAACCGCTATCAGGACACCTGATGTGGGAGTTATCAGGTTCGTGAAGCCATCGCCAAACTGAAAGGCCATGACGGTGGCCTGCTTGGATAAACCGATCAACTCCGAGAATGGGGCCATGATAGGCATGGTAAGGGCCGCTTTGGCGCTTCCGGAAGGAATAACTAAATTGATAAGCGTTTGAATAACGTACATCATCCCGACCGTAGCTACTTGTCCCAAACCTTCCATCCCTTTCGCTAGGTTAAAGAGAATCGTATCGATCACTTTACCGTCTTGCAGGATTACGATAATACCTCCAGCCAAGCCAACGACTAAGGCGGCGCTCATAATATCCTTGCAGCCCTCTAAAAATAGTTTCACAAGCTCATTCGGATTGCGTCCATTGGCAATTCCCGCCGCTATGCCCAAGGCGAAGAACAAGGTCGCTATTTCCATAATATACCAACCGTAGCCCATTACGCCTGTTATCAAGAAAAAGATCGTGAAGAATAAAAGGTTCAATATATATAAGTGCACGGTTTTCCGTAGGGCAAATATCGAGCAGATCACGAACGCTACGCTAAGAATCGGAATTAAGGGTAGTCCCTTGATTACGCTATTTCCTATTTTTAAGGATGTCTGGGGATAATAGATCGAAAAGATAACGAGTACGATAGTCAATAGGACGAAACTGATCCATGCGGCTTTCGGGGTTCTGTATACGATTTCCAAGGAATTGGTACTATGCAAATCTCTCCAATATTGATCATCCTCATAGACTGGAGACAATTGAGGGTTCTTTTTTACCTTGGCGGCATAACGCAATATCCATGTGAAGCCTACCGCATTGATAATACACCAGCAAACGATGCGATACTCGATACCGGAGAAAAGAGGAATCCCCGCCAAGCCTTGCGCTATACCGATCGTGAAAGGGTTTAAAATCGCTCCGGCGAAACCTAATCCCGCCGCTATAAAAACCATACATACGCCAGTTATGGAATCGTACCCCATAGATATCGCCATCGGGACCAAGACCAGACAAAAAGCGATGGTTTCCTCACTCATCCCGAATACGGCTCCGAATAGGCTGAAAAGTAGCATGATAGCAGTTAATAAGAAATTGTCCACACCTATTTTACGAAGGATAGGGTTGTTCTCCATTTTGCGTGCTTTCCGCAGGAAACTGACTGTTCCGATATCAAATGCCTTACTGTCGTTCACGATCCAGAATGCACCACCGATGATGAGGATGAAGACAATGATATCCGCCTTGTCCACAAATCCTTTATAAAAGGCGGAGAGTACTTCCCATGTTTGAGGTACGCTTTCCACGGATTCATATACAACGGTTCGCTCTCCGTCCGGGCTGATACTTTCCGTATATTGCCCACCGGGAATAACCCATGTCAATATGGCGCAAAATAAGATGATGTAAAAAATGATTACGTAAGTGTGGGGTATTTGTCTCTTTTTCATGATTCTGTTTTTTCGTCTTCTTCTGTTAATATTCCGATCTCGGGAAGGATAGCCCGGGCCTCACGGTCACTAAGCGTATCTACGTCTTTGAGTTTACGTTGGATGGCACGGGTACGGGTACCTAAAACCTCTTCTATTTGCCCGCTGGCGGTTTGCAAGTTCTTTTGGGCTTTCTCGAGCATACCGCCTACTTTCTCGAATTCTTTTTTCACGGCCCCTAAGATCGTCCATACCTCCCCTGAGTGCTTTTGGATCGCCAATGTACGGAAGCCCATTTGTAAACTGTTTAGTATGGCCGCTAGGGTAGTGGGACCTGTTACGACTACCTTGTAGTTTCGTTGCAAGTCCTCCAATAAAGCGGAACGGCGTACGACCTCGGCGTAAATGCCCTCGAACGGCAGGAACATAATGCCGAAATCGGTCGTGGCGGGAGGCGCCAGATATTTGTCCGAAATATCTTTAGCCATCTTCTTGATCGTTGTCTCCAATAATTTTCCGGCTGTCTCGATCGCTTGGGAATCTGCGGCATCGTAAGCGTCTAGGAGCTGTTCGTATACATCTTTCGGGAATTTAGCGTCTATGGGAAGGTATACGAATTCTCGGGCATCATCCCGCCCGGGGAGCTTGACAGCGAATTCAACGACAGCATCCGAACCTTTCCGGGTATGTACATTCGCCTCGTATTGCTCTGGTGCCAATAACTGCTCCAATAACATACTGAGTTGGATCTCCCCGATATTTCCCCGGGTCTTAACATTACTAAGTACCCGTTTTAATCCGCCTACATCCTGCGCTAAGGTTTGCATCTCGCCCAGTCCTTTTTGTACACTTTCTAATTGTTCGGTGACTAAACGGAAAGATTGCCCGATACGGTCGTTCAATGTCTTTTGAAGTTTCTCGTCTACGGTGACTCGGATTTCTTCCAGTCTTTTTTCCGTGTTATCCACTAATCTCTGCTGGCGTTCGTCCAAGGCGGCGAATTTCTCTTTCTGCAACCTGTTAAAAGAATCGATACCACGTTCGAAAGCTTCCCTGAACTCGTTCATGGAATGAGCCAGTTCTTCTCGGTTATCTTTCGCTACCAAACGGCTTTCTTCCCGGTTCAGGCGGAAGTCTTCCCTAAAGTTTTTCTCGATACGGTCGAACGAGCGTTGTATCTCGTTTAGCAACTTTTCCAGGTCTTCTTTGTTATTATTTAGCTGTTTAGGACGCAAAAGGATTTGCATCACGATGATTATAAGAAGTCCGCCGATAATAATCCAATCCATCTGTTTTTGATTTTGACGTCAAAGATAGGTAATCTGTATTTTGCAACAGCAGTTAAATAGAGTTAAATAAAAGAACATTGTTTATTTTCGTTTGTTTTATCGACAGAAAGCTGCTTATATTTGTGCAGCCAACTTAAGTAAGACTATTAAATTTACATACAAAGATGGCAAAAGTAACATTAAAAGGTAACGAGATTCATACGAACGGCGAGTTGCCGAAAGTTGGGACAGAGGCTCCGGACTTCAAGGGTGTAAAAAGTGATTTATCCGAATTGTCGTTAAGCGACTTGAAAGGAAAGAAAGTGGTGATAAATGTTTTCCCGAGCTTGGATACAAGTGTATGTGCGGCCTCGGTAAGACGCTTCAATAAAGAAGCCGCTTCGCATCCGGATACGGTAGTATTAGCTGTTTCTAAAGATTTACCTTTTGCGCATGGACGTTTCTGTACTACGGAAGGTATTGATAAGGTGATTACATTGTCTGTGTTCCGGTGTTCATGTTTTGAGGATAAGTACGGGATGCTTCTGGTAGACGGTCCGCTGAAAGGGTTATTAGCCCGTGGCGTGATAGTGGTCGATGGAGCTGGTAAGGTGGTTTATGAGGAACTTGTTCCCGAGATTACTACCGAGCCGAATTACGATGCGGCTTTAGCTGCATTGAAATAAATGTAGTAGATTATTGTTTTTCATTGGTTAAAGTTAAGGGTTAGTGTAGGAGGCCGTCGGATGTGAATCCCGCGGCCTTCGTTTTTGTGTGAAGAGGCTAAAGTTTTCCTTCCAGCTCGTCGACGATTTGCCCATCGAAGAGATTGATGATACGGTCGGCGTAGGTTGCGTCATGTTGCGAGTGTGTCACCATGACGATCGTAGTCCCTTCGGCATTCAGTTGACTGAGTAATTTCATAATTTCAAGACTGTTTTTAGAGTCGAGGTTTCCAGTCGGTTCGTCCGCCAATATCAGCATCGGTTTACCTACGACGGTGCGAGCGATGGCGACACGTTGCTGCTGGCCGCCGGAGAGTTGCTGCGGATAATGTTTGGCACGTTGGCTGAGGCGTACTTTGCGCAGGATGTCGAGTACTTGTTGTTTGCGCTCAGCCTTGGGGATGCCGAGGTATTTCAATTGGAGGTCTACGTTTTCCTCGACTGTAAGCTCGTCAATGAGATTGAAGCTTTGGAAGACGAAACCAATGCGTCCCTTGCGATAGCGTGTACGGTCTTTCTCCTTTAGGTGTCCCACCTCTTCGCCTTCTAATAGATAGCTGCCCTCGTCCGGGTTATCTAGCAGGCCGAGAATATGCAGCAGGGTTGATTTGCCGCATCCGCTGGGTCCCATGATGGCGATGAACTCGCCCTTTTTCACTTCCATGCTTATGCCATTGAGCGCGATGGTTTCTACTTCTTCCGTCCGGAAGTTTTTGCTGAGGTTCTTTATTTGAATCATGACTTGTCTTGTTTTTGTGAGAATGTATACCTATTATAGAATGTTGCTTTTATTCGGTCCGGATACTTTTGATGGGGTTACGGCGGGCGACTTTTAGGGTTTGCCCGATGATTGACACGAAAGCGATGGCTATGGTTGCCAAAACTGCCGCGGTTATGAGATACCACGGGAAGGCGATGCGGTTATAGAATGACTCTAAACTGATTTGAACCGCTTTCACGCTGATGGGCAGGGCGAAACAGGCGGCAAGCAACGAGAGTGCCATGAATCGTTTGGAAAGTTCCCATACCGCGCCACTTGTCTCGGCTCCCATCACCTTGCACAAGGCGATCCGTTTGCTTTGCTGTTCGGTGTAGCTTATCGACATGGCCAGCAGTCCCAAGGCAGAGATGAGAATGGAGATGGTCATGAAGCAAAGGACAAGCATCATCATGTTCTTCTCATGGGTTAAATCCTTGTCCATATAATCGTCGATATAATCGGCTTCCAAGTCTTTCGGCATCCCGATCACTTCTTTGGACACTTCCCGGCAAGTACGGCGGATGGCGGCTAAGGCTTCTGCCCGATCGCCTTGTATCTTGACGATTTGACGGATGATGTAGCCTTGTGGATCTAGTATCATAACGGCTCCATGCGAATCGGATAGGGGAGTAGCTAATGCGCTTAGCGAACGATAGTCGCGGATGACACCGCAGACGTTATATCGGTAGCCGCCCTTGTCATCCTTTTTTCCAAAATGGGGTCTGTTGGATGAAAGTTGGTAACGACGGCAAGTCTCTTCCGTTACCCAAACCATGCCGGGCAGTGGGTCAGACCAACGTTCTACCACTTCGAAGCCCAACAGCCGGAATGCGGTACTGTCCATATCCGAAAGGTGGAGCCACGAGTATCCCTCTTCTTCCGGTTGTTGTACACCATCGTGACCGGTGATGAAAGGCAGTTTTCGTGCTAACGCTACTTCTGTCACTTGGGGTAATGCCTGTAAGCGTTTCTGGAGGATGACTTGCTTGTCGTAGGTATGTCCTAATTCCCATGTCTTGACAAATACAAGGTCTGTATTATAACCGGTCGGCAGGGTGGCAAGGTGGTATATTTGGAAGGCCATGGTGAGTCCCAAGGTGATGAGTACCGTGCTGATGACATTCTGCACGATGATGAACAAACGGCTGAACAGTTGCTTGTTGTGCATTCGGAAATTTCCTTTTACGATATCTATCGGACTGTATTTGTAGGTGATAATGGCTGGTAACAATCCCGATATGCCAGCGATTCCTACCCATAGCAACAGTGAATAGGCTACTATCGCCGGTGAAGAGACCAAAGTGATCCGGGTGGAGAGCAAGTACTCGAAATAGGGTTTTGCGATGATGGCAACTAAGCAACCGCCGATGAAACAACCGGTTGTGAAGATGGCGGACTCTGCGAGGTAGCGCAATACGATTTGCCCCGCCGAGTCACCCATCAACCGGCGGGTTGCCATTTCATGGGCTCGTTTGCTGGTTTGCGATACAGTTAGGTTGATGTAATTGAAGATAGCCGAGAGGAGCAACACGAATGCTAACGAGAACAAGACTTGTACCTGTTTTCGTGTTCCATTGCGGAAAGGGCCATATTGGTTCAGGGGAGAAAAATAAATCTCGTCCATGCGTGTCACCGAAGAACCCCAAAGGAGCCCGTTCGTACTGTTGTCCTCTTGCCAGTATTCCCAATAGTCTTTATACTGATCGAGTAGTTTACGGGTAACGACATCGGGAGTTGCCCCTTCTTCCAGCGTGATGAATATTTGTGTTGAGCCGAAATTGTCCATTCTAGGATAATTCTTTTCTGCCAATTGGAAAGGAACCAAGATGTCTATCGGTTTCAACAGCTCTGTCGAGCTGAAAGCCGGGAGAACCCCAATGACCCGTAGCGGTGTCTGGTTCAAGTACATCACGGTACGGCCGATCGGATTTTCATTCCCGAATACTTTGTGGGCGAATGGCTCGGAGAGGATGACCTCGTCTGTTCCGATCAGTGCTTTGTTGCGGTCGCATCCGATGAGCGTATAGTTGAGCATCTGGAAAAAATTAGGATCTGCCGCGATGCCGTTTACTTGATAATATTGGTTGTCTACCATGAAGTCGGCCGCTTCAATATGGATCAGGCGTGTCCACTCTTTTATTTCCGGAATGGAAGGGAACAATTCCGGGGCAGTTCCGGTTGTCATACCGATCCCATCTCCATAGCCGGCAGCATACAATTGGTGAGAGTACGGCTGATTGTTACCGATATTAAATTCGGTGTCGGCATACGAGGTCAGAAGGATGACAACTCCCAGTGCGATAGCTAATCCGAAGAACTGGATGGCTGTGTAGAGTTTGTTGCGGCCGAGAAAGGTAAAGTACGATTTCATATTTTGCTTGTTTTTGATACAAAGGTATAGAGCGGTTGGCATCTGGCAAGGGCTTGGATGCCCGGTTGCGGTAGTTTGTATGAAAATCATACACCCGCTTGTATGATATTCATACAGCCTTTTTCCGTACCTTTATCCCCGATAAAAGAGATAAAGGAAAACAAACGAATCGGATATGGCGAATTACGGGACAATATTGGTGGTAGATGACAATCCGGCGATTCTTACGGCGGTCAAGATCTGCTTGGCCGGTGAGTTTGACAGGGTATTGACACTCGCTTCTCCCGACACGCTTCTTACGGTATTGGCACAAGAGGTGGTGGACGGGATTTTGCTCGACATGAACTTCACGCAAGGGGGAAACTCCGGACAAGACGGCTTGCTTTGGCTTCGGGCGATCCACAAGAAGCATCCGGCTATCCCGGTGGTACTGGTGACGGCATATGCTGATATCAAGTTGGCGGTGCGTGGTTTGAAGATGGGGGCGGCAGACTTTGTTGCCAAGCCGTGGGATAATCAAGAGCTGATCCGTGTCTTAAAAGATGCGATTGATGCCGGGCGTAAAGTGGTTCCATTGGAACAGGTCGAGGCGGAACATGTGAGCAAGGTGGTGGAGTGTTGCCACGGCAATATCAGCCGGGCCGCCGAATTGTTGGGAATTACCCGGCAGACGTTGTATGCTAAAATAAAAAAGCGATGATGTTGATAGGCACTTTGGGAGTCGTTGTCGTTCTCTTTATCGGATGGTTCTACCGCCATCAGGTATTGTTGAGAGACCGGGCGCATCTGATGCGTGAGGCGATTCGTAACCAAGAATTTACGTTTCGTCTTCCTGTGAAAGGCCTGTTCTTCGGGGAGCGGGCGTTGCAAGAGGCCCTTAACGAGACGGGCAGGGACATCGGGCAGTTGCTTGCCCGCAATGAGGTGGAATCGTGGCAACGGCTGACCCGTGTGCTTACGCATGAGATCATGAATGCCACTACGCCTATCGCCAGTATCAGTCAGGCCTATCTGGAGCATCCCGCGATTGCCGGGACGGTTTACGAGGAGGGGATCCGTGCCATTCACGATACCAGCCGGGGACTTGCCCTGTTCGTGGACAGTTACCGGAAACTGGCGGAACTGCAAGAACCTGTTATCGGAGAGGTCTATTTGAATGATTTTATGGAAGGGATCCGGGCTCTTTATCCCGATTTAGAGTGGCATCTTTCCATCCCTTTGTCTGCTACGATGTGTACGGATCAGAATATGTTGCGGCAAGTGCTGATTAACCTGATCCGGAATGCTTGCGAGGCAGGGGCTACGACCGTGGATGTGCGTTGGAAGAAGGGGTTGTGGGTCAGCAACAATGGTGCGCCTATTCCGGTGGCTATCGAACGGGAGATTTTTATTCCTTTCTTCACGACTAAAAGGACGGGTTCCGGTATCGGCTTGTCGCTTTCCCGGCAGATGATGGTGCGGCAAGGCGGGGATCTTTGTTTGGCGCAGCGCTCTGTGCCGGGTTATCAAGTGACGTTTATAATTTCTTGCGTAGGATAAATTTAGGATAGGATATGAATCGGAAAATACTTCAGCTGGCCATACCTTCTATCGTCTCCAATATAACCGTGCCTTTGTTGGGCCTGGTGGATGTGGCGATCGTAGGGCATCTGGGATCGGCGTCGTACATTGGGGCGATCGCCGTGGGCGGGATGCTGTTTAACATGATCTATTGGATATTCGGCTTTCTCCGGATGGGGACAAGTGGGATGACCGCTCAAGCCTATGGGAAACGGGACTTGACGGAGGTAGTCCGGACCTTGCTGCGGGCTGTCGGGGTAGGGCTTTTGATCTCCCTCGGGCTTTGGATCCTTCAATCCCCGATCCTGAGGGGTGCGTTTGTTTTGATCGACGCAACGGAGGAGGTGAAGCGATGGGCCTCTCTTTATTTTAATATCTGTATTTGGGGAGCGCCGGCCGTATTAGGATTATATGGCTTTGCCGGTTGGTTCATCGGTATGCAGAATTCTCGTTTCCCGATGTTTATCGCTATCACGCAGAATATCGTGAATATTGTGGCCAGCCTATGTTTCGTGTTTGTGCTGGGTATGAAGGTGGAAGGTGTAGCGCTGGGAACACTGATCGCCCAATATGCGGGCCTCTTCATGGCGTTTGCTCTTTGGTTGAAATATTATGGGCGTCTGAAAGCGTATATCGATTGGAATGGTCTTTGGGGTGGGGAGGAGATGCGTCGCTTCTTCTCGGTCAATAGTGATATATTTTTCCGGACCTTGTGTTTGGTCGCTGTTACTACCTTCTTTACTTCTACAGGTGCGAGACAAGGGGATGTGATATTGGCCGTAAATACCTTGTTGATGCAGTTGTTTACCTTGTTCTCTTATATAATGGATGGTTTCGCTTATGCGGGAGAGGCATTAGCCGGCCGGTTTATTGGGGCTAAAAACGATGTGGGGTTACGTAAATGCATTCGTTTATTGTTTCTATGGGGAATCGGCCTCTCTTTATCATTCACGATTCTTTATGCGTTTTTGGGGAGGGATTTTCTGGGACTGTTGACGAACGATACCTCGGTCATTGAGGCTTCCGGGGATTATTTCTATTGGGTATTGGCGATCCCTTTATGTGGATTCTCCGCTTTCCTTTGGGACGGTATCTTTATTGGGGCCACGGCTACACGCCAGATGCTTTACTCGATGCTTGTGGCCTCGGCTACTTTCTTTATTATTTATTACCTGTTTTATCGATCGATGGGAAATCATGCGTTATGGATGGCTTTCCTTGGATATCTCTCCTTGCGAGGTGGTATGCAATGGATACTTTGGCGATATAGGAAAATTACAATGCCCATTATAAGCAACTGACAATGCCCATCGTAAGCGGCTTATAATGCCCAGTATAAGGAGCTTATAATGCCCATTGTAATAAACAAAGAAAGCGAGACTTCTATCTGGTTGATAATCAAGCCTCGCCTTCTTTGTTATGTAGAATGATAGTTGTTTATCGTTGTCTGTATGAGATCAATTCTTCTGGGTTGAATCGTCCGATATAACCCTGATGTTTCTCAATCTCAGCCTCTACGTAATTGGTGTAAACAACCGCGGACTTAGCGAACAGCTCCGGCGCTTTCGTCGCATCTTGGATCAATAGATGAGCCATGATGATATCAGCGGCCATCTCCATCAAGCGGCGAGCCACGAAATCGAGTAATTCTTGATCTTGAGACTCTTTTACTTTCGCCATGCTAGCCTCGAACTTATTAGCCATCTCTACTAAACGAGCCTTCAGCGGTTCCATCTCGGCAGAGCAAGGGATCGCCTCGAAATCACGGATGGTAGCCAGGTAAGACCCGTTTGTCACGTAACGTATGGCCGCTACGGTCTGCAATTGCGTCGTGCCTTCATAGATGGAGGTGATACGGGCATCGCGGTAGATACGTTGGCAAGCATACTCCATCATAAAACCGGAACCTCCGTGTATTTGGATGCAATCATAGGCATTCTGGTTGGCGTATTCGGAATTCATACCTTTTGCCAACGGGGTGAAAGAATCCGCCAATTTGGCGTATTGCTTCTGTTCCTTACGCTCTTCCGGAGTCAGTTTACGCTCACGGGCGATGTCGTCCAGTGCCTTGTAAATATCCACGTAACGAGCGGTTTGGTATAACAACGCACGTCCGGCATCCAGCTTCGCTTTCATGATGGCGAGCATGTCGTAAACAGCAGGGAAGTCGATGATTGCCTTACCGAACTGCTTGCGGTCTTTGGCGTAGGCCAATCCTTCGTTGTAAGCGGCTTGGCTGAGGCCTACCGATTGTGCGGCGATACCTAGGCGTGCGCCGTTCATCAAGGCCATCACGTATTTGATCAAGCCCAGTTTGCGATCGCCACAAAGCTCTGCTTTCGCGTTCTTGTAAACTAACTCGCAAGTAGGAGAGCCGTGGATTCCCAATTTATTCTCGATACGGCGTACGTTTACGCCACCTTCCCGTTTGTCGTAGATAAACATGGACAAACCACGTCCATCCTTGGTACCTTCCTCGGAACGGGCCAATACGAGGTGAAGATCCGCGTCGCCATTCGTGATGAATCGTTTTACGCCGTTCAACCGCCAGCAATTCTCTTTCTCGTCGAAGGTAGCCTTTAGCATCACGGATTGCAGGTCGGAGCCGGCGTCCGGCTCGGTCAGGTCCATAGACATGGTTTCTCCCGCGCAGATACGTGGGATGAAACGGCTGTGCTGATCCTCGTTGCCGAACTCATATAAGGTTTCGATACAATCCTGTAATGACCAGATATTACCGAAGCCGGCGTCAGCCGCCGCTACGATCTCCGCGCACATGGTGTACGGCGTGATCGGGAAGTTCAAGCCACCGAAACGGCGAGGCATCGTCATACCGTTCAAACCGGCTTTTACCATCGCGTCGAGGTTCTGCTTCGTGCCGGAAGCATATTCCACACGGCCATTCGCGCAGTGAGGACCTTCGGCATCTACGCCTTCCGCGTTAGGGGCGATGATCTCTCCGGTGATCTCTCCGGTAATCTCCAGCACCTTATCGTACGAGTCTATCGCGTCGGCATAATCTTGCGGCGCGTAGTCGAACTCTTCCTTGTCTCTGTACTCGCGTTCCTTCAGCTCGCAAATACGTTCCATCATCGGATTGTTCAAGTGATACTTGAGTTCCGGTATGTCTGTATAATAATTAGCCATCTTTACTTACTGTTCTTTTTGTAATACTTAATCATCTTAGGAATCACCTCTTCTACCGTACCATTGATTACGTAATCGGCGATCGTGTTGATCGGGGCGTTCTCATCATTATTGATCGAAATGATGATACCGGCGTCTTGCATGCCGGCGATATGTTGGATCTGCCCGGAGATACCGCAAGCGATATACAATTTCGGACGCACCGTGACACCGGTCTGACCGATCTGACGGTCGTGGTCGCAGAAACCGGCATCGACAGCCGCACGGCTGGCGCCTACCTCGGCGTGAAGCTCTTTCGCCAAATCGAACAATAAATTAAAGTTCTCCTTGGAGCCTACGCCATAACCTCCGGCCACTACGATCGGAGCGCCTTTCAGGTTGTGCTTCGCTTTCTCTACATGACGGTCGATCACCTTCACCACATAGTCTGTCTCGGGGACATACTTCGCTACGTCGTGGCGGATCACTTCACCTTTATAGTTCTCGTCAAGGACTTCTTTTTTCATCACGCCCTCACGAACGGTCGCCATTTGCGGGCGGTGTTCCGGGTTGATGATCGTGGCTACGATGTTACCACCGAACGCCGGACGGATCTGATATAATAAGTTCTCATAGGTAATACCCGCTTTTTTATCCTCGTGCGAGCCGATCTCCAAAGAGGTACAATCGGCCGTCAAGCCGCTTGTCAAGGCCGAGGATACACGAGGACCCAAGTCGCGACCGATCACCGTAGCGCCCATTAAGCAGATCTGCGGTTTCTCCTCCTTGAACAAATTAATCAAGATGGAAGAATGAGGAAGTGATGTATAAGGGAATAAACCCGGAGCGTCGAACACATGAACCTTGTCGACGCCAAAAGGCAATACTTGTTTCTCTACACCCTCAAGGCCGGAGCCGGCAACAATCGCTTCCAGTTGGCAGCCTAATTGATTGGCTAGCTTACGACCTTTGGTCAGAAGCTCAAGACTTACATCGGCAACGCTCGTGCCTTCTGTCTCACAATATACAAATACGTTGTTCATAATCTTATCCGATGGTGTGGTTAGCTAATAGTTCGACAATCAAATCCTCTACTTCTTGGTCGGAACCGTAGATCGTCTTGCTTTCCTTGGCCTGGAAGACGATGTTCTGGATCGCTTTTACCTTTGTCGGCGAACCGCTAAGGCCGCATTGAACCAAGTCTCCATTCACGTCGGCTACGCTCCATTCCTGGATATCCAGATACGGGCGGGTCTCGTACAATTCCGGGTAGCGAACGGTTGGTTCTCCATCTTGGTGACAGGCGGGTTGCGTGTTCCGCTCTTGCTTGCCCATGGCGTATTTGTACTTCTGTACCAACTTCGCGTTACGAGGACGGCAGGGAGCGGCGGAACCATTCACGGTGATTACGATCGGAAGCGGACCTTCCACGGTCTCGACACCCCCGTCGATATGACGTTTTACGGTGATACGTCCGGCCTCTTTATCTACGTTCAGGATTTCCTCGGCATACGTGATCTGGGTCAGTCCCAATTTCTCGGCGACTTGCGGACCTACCTGTGCCGTATCGCCGTCGATCGCTTGGCGACCACCGATGATAATATCATAATCGTTGATTTTCTTGATAGCCGTGGCAAGCGCATAGGATGTGGCTAACGTGTCGGCTCCGGCAAACGCACGGTCGGTCAACAAAAAACCGCCGTCAGCACCACGATACAAACCCTCGCGGATGATTTCGGCGGCACGTCCCGGGCCCATCGTCAGCAGCGTAACTGTCGTCCCGGGGTAAGCGTCTTTCAAGCGTAACGCTTGTTCCAACGCGTTCAGGTCTTCCGGGTTAAAGATCGCTGGCAAGGCGGCGCGATTGATCGTACCGTCCGCCTTCATGGCGTCCTTTCCCACGTTTCGTGTATCCGGGACCTGTTTCGCTAAAACAATAATTCTTAAACTCATATTATATATTAGGAATATTAGATTAATCTTGCGTGCAAAAGTAATCAAACATTCTTTATCTCAAAGCATTTCGGGCGAGAAATGCACACTTTCCACCCTTTTGAGCATAAGACCTTTCTTAATTCAGGGTTGCGATCCCCGGCGGGGTGAGGCTGAGGACAAAAATATCGGTATTGGCATCGGGAGATGCCGGTATAGGCGTGAGGCGTAAGCACTATCGGCGTGAGCTTATGCCACTACTGCTTCGGGGCGATGCCTATACTGGCGTTTGTGGACGGAGGTTTTTCATATGAAAGCTCCGATATCATCGCTGGGAGATACCGGAGCTTTCGTTCAGTTATTCTTAAAAAGGCCTATCGCACGATGACCTTCTCCGCATACTCTTGCTCATCATCGGAGGCATAGATCATGTAGATGCCAGCGGGGAGGTTGAAGCTATATTGTGTCGTGTTCACGGAGAACCGGCGCGCTTGCGATCCACTCAAGCTGAACACCTTGATCTCTTTCACCGGTCGGAGGGCAGATACGATGACCTGTCCCTGCCGCACTGAGTAGATGGAGATCGTGTTCTCTAATTCGTAACCAAGGTCGCTGTCTCGCAGGAAGTAGCGTCCGTGGCTGTCGCCGGAGATTTGCAGGCTGTAGCTGTCGCTGTCCAGTTTCACGCTCTTGCGGGTTTGCGTGTCGTAGAGGTAAAGCGTCTCGGTCATGCGGTTGAGGCCCTCAATCGTCACGGTTACCTCGTCATTGCCTTTATGGAAGACACCGAGGCCGATGTTTTGGATACGCTTCACGGCGTTCACTTGTGTGGCCAGACTACCGGATACAGTGTAGACCATCGGTGCGTCCAGCTCGGAGTCGAGGAGTACAACCGCATCCTCATCGGCTTTATAGCCATTATCGGCCTTGTCGGAGGTCAACAGGCGGGCGGCGCTCTTCTCGTTGCCACGTTGGGCGGTCAGGGTGATGACGGGATGGCTGGCGGAGGTGGATTTGGTGACTACCTCTGTTGGTTCAACCTTTTCAGCCAACATCATGTCCGTATTGAAGGTGATGGAGGTGTTTTCGTCTAAGGTTGCTCCCTCTTTCAGCTCTACAAAGAAAGCCTGCATGGGCTCTACCGTACCACTAACCACGGCACCCTGTGCACCAACCACGGCATTCGGCGCACCATTTGCCAAAGTCCAGTATTTGGAAGCCAATACGCCTTCATTAGCTTTAAAGAACTTACCCATATCCAAATAAGTCATGAACGGGTTACCTACCAAGAAATGCTTATCATCACCATCTACTACCGTTTTCAAATTCAATGTATAGGAGCCATTGGATAAGGCTACTAACTTACCGGCATTAGCTTTGTGCAGATTCTCCCCACTACGTAAAATAGGCACTTTCGTCTCATAAGTGTACTCGGTATCTGCTTTAGGAAGACGAACCAAGGCCATTCCTGTCCCTCCATTCGAAGTCAGTACATCCTCAACACTTAGATAGAAGCCTTTGCCCGGGGTATATGGAACTCTTACGTCGTTGTATTCGATGCTCCAGTTGGATTGGACGGCTGTAACAGATGTCATAGAGCTACCTGTTTCGTTTGTCGCATAGCTGATCGCTCTGTTCCATGCCTTTTGATAAAAGGCCGGAGACCAACGACTATAATCCTTCGTGTTATACCGAATGTCTTGGAAAACTTCCGTCTCTTGCCTGCCGTTAGCGGAGGATGCGTACATATCACCTGCGTACACATCCTGTAAGGGGGAAGTCATCCAGCGTTTTTCACTGTTCCCAATCTCGAACTCTATCCATGCTTTCCGGTAATCCAAGAACTGTTGGTTCATAAGTTTGGCTTTCGGCTTGAAGTAGATTTCGCTCACGTGGTTGCCGTAGTAGGGAGCTATCGTGATGGTACCGTCAGTCCCGGTGCTATGAACGGCCATGTCGTATTGGATGTTCTTCGTGGTATTGGTATTATTTTCAAGAGATAAGATGCCTGTCTTCTCGTCTTTGGCTATATCTTCCAAAGCCAATATGGCGTCTTTTGGTAACGTGATCTTCGTGAAGTACAACGGAGCGAAGGCATTACTTGTCGGATCGTTGCCGTTGGCGTCTTCCTCGGGCGCACCGTTGAGATACAACTCTCCTTTGGTGGATTGGTGCCAGTTTGCGTCGTTATACCATGAGTCGCTTGCGGCTCCCTTCCAAGTCAGGTATTCGGGAACAACCTTGATGGTGAAGGAGGCCAAGCCATCGCAGGCGGACGCCAACAGTTCATTCTTTGCGTTATACTGGGCAAAGGGTATAAGTAATTCATAACTCTGTCCCTCGGGCATCTGGGGCTTTGCGTTTTCGTTCCATCGGATAGTCACGTTTGCGTTAATATCTGTAGTACCGTCTGTTGGTTTATCGATATGCAAATAGGCTGTTCCTACTACGGGCAAAATCGCTGAGCCGTCATTAAGCAGAAGCTCGTTGCGTGTGTTCGGCCCTATGTATGCGGTATTTTCGGACATTCCCGAGACTCCACGCACCGGAATGCTCAGTTCCGTTTCCTCGCCCAAATTCAATTGCCCTAAACGTAGGGGAACGCTACCTATAAACGGATAAGTCACGCCGGAGATACCGGTAGACATATCCGGGGTATCCTCTTCGGATAGGTCAAAATGTACGGGAGTCTTGTCGGTACAAAAGACATAGGTTTCCGTAGTCATGTTGTGATACACGTATGGCATCGCTACGATTTCCGGTGCGTTGATGAACAAGTCGAATGTCTCCGCGCCTACGGTTCCGGTTTTCAGGAGATCGTCTTGGATTAATTTTGTCAATCGTTGTTTAATATTATTATCTCCATTCCAACCTGCTAAATCTTCTGTGGTGATAGGACCATGATTCTTGGACGATTCTCTATATTTTTCCAAATCTGTCTTGATAGATGTTCCGTCTCCTCTGGCAATAGAATCCGTTTCAAAGACTTCCCGGGAGGATAGATACCAGTCGAAAATATAATCGATGCCGTTATCTTTCAAATCCACGTCATTGCCATCGATATCATAGCCGTTGAGGGTAGCCGTAATCTTTTTCAGATTGCCTTCGCAAATCGCTGTTGTCGGATTATCCAAGTCGGTGTCGATCCTGATTGTCGTGGCAGGAAGGACGGTAAACAGTGACTTCAAGCGGCAAGGGTCTGCTAGGTTGAAGTTACCTGCAATCAAATCAGGATTACCGTGTGTGCCTGCTATTGTGCTGGCGTTGAAGAGGATCACATAATACTCGCCTGTTGCCGGTGTGTCTTCACCCGGTCGAAGCTCGTCTTTGTATCTTAAATCTGTATTGTCCACATATACGTTGGTAAGGAATATCTCGCTACCATCCTCGCTTCTCCACGGGAAACGTATGCGAGGCATTCCCAAATAGACGTACATCTTTTTCTTGAGTTCGTTGTAAGTGTCGAGAAGTCCATTTTGGTTATTTATGATATTATCGACATATACTTCATCTACTCTATGAAGAGATTGGTCCTCTGGCCACGTAACTGTACATAGTGTATGGAATTTTTGAATGAATTCTTCCAAATTGAAATCTACATCTGGTGTCCAATAAGGTCCGGAGCCATCGGGCCTCTTTTTTGTATCTGCGATGAAATCGTTCATGGCATAGACGTTCAGCATGACTTCCCTTTGATAGGCCTCTTCCGCGGTTGTCGGGAGTTTACTCCAAGCCCCGTCCGGTTTGTTGGCATCCAGCATATCCGTAGGCAGGGCGACACGGATTGTCTTGTGATAGTTTCCATTTCTGATTGCCTCATCGCTTTCGCTACCATCCAGAAGGTTCTTGTTCACGGTTACCCAGTCTTCTGGTTTTTGTCCCCATGTTCCGTCAATAGAATCTTCCGGGTTGGGATAGGCGAAAGAGAAATAGACATTACCGGTTTTTAGGGCATATTGCAGGGTGTCTATATTTGCATACGAATTGTTATTCATCAGGCCATAGCGATACTTGCGCCTATCGCGATCTGATAGCTCATTTTTATTAATGATCTCCTCGCCTAGGTCCCATCCCAAATTATTCAAGATAGTCTCATAATTGGAGCTGATGCACAAGGTAGAGGCATTACAAGCATCTTCGCGTTGCACCCGTATATCCGGCAGGCTGCGCCAAACTTGGATGTCATCGATGCCATAGTCTGCGCCATTGGAGTCCGGCGTGTTGTTGGTGATCTCTAATATATATTCACCTTCGCCGGTAGGCACATCCGTTATCTTGAACTTGAAGAATATCTGCTTCCATCCGGCAACCCCGTCAGTGGTGGAACGGTCGATTACGCCAGAATAGTATTTGGCGAGGATGGTTTCCTCATCATTTTCTGTACTCCTCCATTTGAAGGTGAATCCGACATCCGCATGAGTAGCATTGTCACTATGTGCCATGTCGCAAATCCATGCGCTTGCGATCAGTGTTGTATACGGGCAAAGTTCTCCGACAGCAATTTTCGTGATCACGCCCGGTTCGTCTGTTGCGTCCAAATACATGAAATAGCCATATTGGTTTCCTGTCTTTTTATACGTGCGGTCAACCATTTGGACGTTTTGGTAGCCGCCATAGGTCATGAAATAGTCGTTGTAACCTTGATTCGTTGTCGAAATTCCCGGATGATTCAGTGTACGGTAAAAAGCATATTCGCCGCGGCCGACAGAACGGCGATTGTTTTTTCTGTTTACATTGTCGTCTGGGTTCGCGAATGCGTAGCTGGGGTCGGAGAGGACTTTGGGGCGTGATGTCAGATAGTTGTTTTCTCTTGTCAAAGCATCAGAACTATTTTCGTTGTCGAAAGAAATATCGACAATCTTTTCGTACCGGGTATCGACTCTTTCCAAATATGCTTCCGATCTTTCTTGATAATGGATTGGATCGCTTACGGCCTTATTCTCAATCTCGGCTTGTGTCAACGTCTCTGCGTATGGCTCCAGATGGATGGTACGGAAAGCGGCGGCGTATTTTGTACCGCTACTATTCACGGCTTCCGCGATTAAATAGTAGGTCAATCGTGTCTTCATATCTCCTTGAGGAAATTGAAGTTTGGCGATTTCTCCATCATTTTTATGTTCGATATTAGGTTGCGGACTAAGTATTTTCCCATCACTGCCGTACGCGGTCCATTCAACCTTTTGAGGAGATTCTATACCTGTGCCGTTTGGGACATAGTAGTTTCCTAAAGGCTCTGCCAAACGGAAGTTCGTACCATTCCCCATAGGCTTATAAACCTCATAGCTCATTACGAATTGATTCTTAAACGCTTCCATTTGAGTTTCATCATTCACGGGAATAGTGACGTTTTTACCTAATGTTTCTGTACATCTAGCTTTGTCTATTACATGGATTTCGTAAACCGTTCTGATGGATATTTGCGGAGAGATAAGACTGGTTGTTGTGTTACTAGTCATTTTATTACTTGCGCTGCCCTCAACAACGACACGATACGTATCACCTGCTATTGCGTTTGTTGGTACAGTGAATCTTATACTACTGATGGCACTCGGATAAGTATCTGTTACATTTGGTCTTAACCAAGCTAGGCAATTATTTAGTTTGAGGGCGGTGCTATTATTAAGACTGTTATTGTTTGATCCATCGCTCCAACTTAAGTTGTTACGACTTTTTTGGCCATTCTCATCTTCTTCCGACCAACAGATAAAACCGTCAATAGCAGCACCGGCGTTATCTTGGAGTTTTAATGTTTTCGTTTCACCGGCTCTGGCATAAATGATCTTTTTCGAGTTTCCCTTGTTATCGGAAGTTGAAATAGAGAGAGAATAGTTAGTTGGATTGTTTCGTACTCGCTGTGGCCAAGTGTCTGCCCATACCGTTCCCCCGCATGCGGAGAGCAAGCACCCCACTATCAGCAGCATGCGTGTCGACTCGTATATATTATATAATGTATAGCATTTTCTCATGAGTTACCTCCTTTCTGTGTTGTTCTTGTTGTTGTCGTCTTGTAGTTTTGTATGCGGATGATGTAGGGGATCTCGATCCTTTTCTTGGGATCGGTGTCGCCGTATTCCGCTACTAAGTTGAGCCGGATGGTCGCTTCGGATTGTTGGGATAATTCTTGTGTCCATATTTGGAAGCGTGCGATCGTAGGCTGATCGGGATTCGGTATCGTAACCGGGAATGTCGTGGGGCTTTCGGTCGTTCTTGTTGATAGGGGAGTGCCTTTGTCTTTGTCGATAAGAAGTTTATCCTCGTTATCGGTCAAGGCCGCTGAGCTACGTAAAGTACTTTCCCCGGACGCATCGCTGGCGAGAATCGTTAAACCGCTTATGCCGGTAATCGATTTCACCTCTACCTCTATATCTACAGGACCTGCGTAACCCGGCACTATCTCGTTTACGGCATCTACAAGGAATTGGATGCCGTCCGTCTCGCCGTAAACAATCTCATAAGGTAATCCGCCGACCGGCATACGGGTATTCTTGAAACGTATCACGGATTCGATATTCGATATGACAATCGGTATATTCAACCAATCGTTGCGACGCATGAAGCTGAGGCCCGTGCTTCTTGCGGAGGCAGGGCGGTTGTTTATTTGGATTTCCACGTTCAAGGAGCCGCTCGTGTTCGATTCCGTACCGGTCTCAAAGGGGTAGAAAGAGAACGTGGCGTTGGCCGTGTTCGCTATTTTTGTTCCGCCGTCTGGTTGGTTTACCCTGTGCGTGTAAGTTTTAGTGTTATTATTATTGTCAGGAAAGGCGGGTACCAAGCTTTCCTCGTGTACCGGTTTGCCCGCCAAGTTGTTTAACGTGATATCGCCCCAGCTGTAAGGCAATAGCCGGATGGCTCCCTCGCGGAAATTTCCCATGCTTAGTTGTTTCAAGGTCAGTTCGCTACCGGTTTGGTTGGAAACGGAGATCGTTACCTTGCCCAGCATACGGAACAAAGGGATGTTGGCTTCGTTCTTACCCGTTTCCGATACCTCAAGTTGTTGGGCGTAGCTGCTCATAGGGATCGCTTTGCCGTCGGTCGGTTTAAAGTTTGCCGGCTCTATCAAGGATACGGCCTGGTCTTGTAGGTAATTTTCCGTCAAAGGAGTATTGTCATCCTGTTTGCCGGATTCCAGTTTTTGGATAAGCGCGTCACCTTGGGTTAGGTTATTCAAGTTGGCGAACGCGTATCCGGTATAGGTTCCCTCGGGCAGTTCCACTCGGGCGGTAGACTCGGAGTCCGGATCGCTGTGGTCGATCGTGAAATCCGTGGTCGAGGCGGTAGCCTTCCAAGTTCCCTGCTTGTCGAAGATCACTACCCAGCAGGTTTCGATCTTTCGTTCGTAACGGTCATCCTCTTTTTCCTCTTGCTGGGCCTTGGTTACAGGCCGGGCGTTTTGGGAGGAGGCAAGATGGATCGTCAGTTGGGCGTTTCTTGCCTCGGGGATGTCGGGACCGCCGTTCTCGCCGTTGGAGCAGGCGGACAGAAGAAGCGAAAACAATAGCGTAGTGGCTACCGTCGTCGCTGTAATGATTCGGTCGTATTTCATCGCTTTATCGTTTGTCGTTTGTCGTTTTACAATTCACCATGGTTTAAGCGGATCACCCAGTCTTTTACTTGGATCTTATAGCAAGAGTAACCTACGATGGGGACTTCGGGGTCGGGCACTTCCGGGTCAGGGTCTGGATCCGGAGTGGGGGTCGGGTCTGGATCCGGGTTGGGATCAGGATCAGGCTTCGGACAGTCCGGGCAATAAGAGGGGGTGAGGAAGAAGATGATGGAGTACTCGTCTTGGCGATCCAGGTACTCTTGCGCCGAGATATTGTGTCCCTCCATTTGGGTGAGGAGGAGGTAGTTGTTGAGGTTCACGTTCAGCACGTCCTTCTCCCAATCCTTGTGGCATATCACGAGGCGGTAGTTCTCGCCTGCCATAAGGCGCATGGTATTCATCTCGGCCACGGCCACGTACCGGTTCGTCGGTTTACCGTTGAGGCTGTCGCCGGCGGCTACGTCCACGCTCTTCCGGTAGTAGGGCAGGTAGGTGATGGCGGGGTCTGCGAGCAATTGGTTGTCGTAGTCCATATAGCCGTTATTTGCCGTGATCCGGAAGGTGAAGTTCTTGGCGTCCATGCTGTTGCCATCGGTGTCTTGCAGCACGACGCGCAGCTTGTTGGTGTTCTTGGCCAACGATATTTCTTTCTCCTCGTGTTGGTCGCCGGTAATGACAAGCGTGTCGAGGGCATGCCAGAGGGGTGTCAGTTCATTGGGTTGGGTAGCGTCGCCGGCGCGTAGTGTCTTCACGCGGATCTCTTCCAAGGAGGACGTTTCGGGTGTCAGTTCGGGCCACTCGTAAGAGCGGTCGTCCAGTCCGGCCCAGGTAAGCACTTGGTAGGTACCGGGGGCGAGGTCCATCACGATGTTGTTGGCTTTCAACTCGGCTCCCTCGATATCTCTGCGTTGGATGAAATTACCCTTGTCGTCGCAGATAAACAACGCTGCTTTGTCTACCTCCTTTTGGAAGGCGTCCGCGAATTTCATGTTGTAGTCGTACACGAAACGCAGGCGATACTCGCAAGGGGCGATCGAGTCGTCGTGGATGAGATCGCAGGCGGCTAGCCCGGTCATTGCCAGTGCCCCGATGGATCGTATTATAATGTTGGATATCTTTCTCATGCTATGTATTGAACTTGTTTGTTTTCTGCCAAAGATAATTTGGTAAGAGCCTCTCGATCCCTTGCGGGAAGGATCGAGAGGAAAAGGATTCGCTTGTTTAGAAGATGATGCTCTCGTTGTTACGCAGCGTCCAGTCTTTCACGTGGAGCGATACGTTGAACATGAACTCGTCGCTCTCGGTCGGATCCGTAGGATCGGGTATCTCGTCGCCAGACAATCCCAGCTTCGTGATTTTGGTAACCGCCATGTCGTAGATGTTGTTACGTACGATACCGAATTCCATGACTCCAATCTCCGAAGCATCGCTGTTATCCGCGTGTCTGATCCAATAGCGGTAGTAGCATTCGCCTTTTTCGTAGAACAGTACGGTGTTGGTCTGACCGATGTTCACGCTTTTATCTTTATCTTTGATATACTCAGAGAATGTTTGTGGCTCCTGATCCTTGTTCAAGCACTCCACTACGTGATCCACATATCCGAATGGACCTTTTTCCAAGGCGAGCTTTGAGGCCAAGAACGCGTCCTTCTCATCCAAGGAGATACCGTCTTTGATCTGGCTCCATGTGAATTGATCGGCATTTACCTTCTGTACGATGTTGGCGAAGATCGCTTCTCGATCCTTGTAGATAACGCCTTTGTAGAGGTAGAAATCTTTCGCTTCTTTAGTGCCTCCATACTCGACTGTTGTTTCTACAACTTGGTCTTTGTCATCGAGCGCCATCCATTTGATCGGATAATAGGTGGCCTTGAAGATCGCTCCGGTAGAAAATCCTTGGAGAGAGGCATCTTTGGAGGAGGTGTTCTCTTGGGTGTAGCACAGGGTAACCTTCTCTCCTTCAAATGCTGTGGCTCCGGGTCCGGTCAAAGAAATTTTATCAGTAAAGGCTTCATACATAACATCGTAATTTATGCCTTTAAAAGGCTGTGTATAGGCTAGCTTAGCTCCTTGCGCTTCCGGCAAATCTGTTGGGAAGCTCCCGTCGGCTGTCAGCCGCTTGATGCGGGTCCATGGGTCAATCACGAAGTTGGCGGTTGTCTCGTCGCCCAAGTAAGTATCCGTGTTTGGGTCAGGAACTGCCTCTTCTAGATCCGTATCATCGGCATAATCAGTCGTGACACGTTTCAACAGGAAGGAACCGCTGTTTAATCGGTTCATTACGGCTACGCTGTTTAGTTCTACCTCGGCCAAGTCTTCGGTATCGCCTTCATTTCTCACTGTATATTTGAAGCCGCTAATGCCGGGAGCTTCTCCAAGGCGGATCTTGGCGGCCAGACGTTCCACATATACCGTTACGGATGGGATATTCCCCTCCGTGGCGTTGGTCTTTAAGGTAATGGTGCTCTCATCCAATCCACCGGTGCCGTTTTCCGCTACGGTATGTGTGGACATGGTGAAATTACTATTATCTTGTACATTCTCCATCAGCATATCGCCCAAAGAGGCGAGTGTTTGCGTTTGTAGGGCTTTGATTTCGTGGGTCAAGTCTCCGGCGTTCGCTACGGTGATTACTCCGAACGTCTTACCTGCCAGTCCTTCCGCTTCATCCGTAACTTTCACCTCTACGGATGTATGCCATTGGTGATTGGTCGCGCCGCCGGTACTCGGATCGCTGACTACATCGGTATAACCTATGGCCTTGATCTGGCTGGTGGGTAGCACTTTGTATCCATTGTTAGCAAGATCTTCGTTTTGATACAAGATCACCATCACATTGTTAACCTTGCTTTCCTCCTTGGTTCCCGCCTCGAAGCCGTTCCCGTTTTCGCCGGCTGTCGCTTTCGTTACGGGGCCGCTGCTGATCGCTACCTTGATGAGTGCGGTCTGACCTTTTTCCGCGTTATTGTTTTTGTTGCCCGACCCGTTCTCCAGATCGTCTGAGCAAGACATCGCCGCGCAAGCGAAGGCGAGTGCCCATAGTGTACTTTTTAGTCTCATTTGCTTGTAAGTTAGTTATGTAAATTAGCCAATCGCTTCATTTGTGATTAGCCGTAAATGTTGTTTGTTTTTTGCGGCAGTCCTCCTCGGAGATCTGCCGCAACCCTCCTTCGAGGTCTGCTGCAACCCTTGCTCGACATCTGCGGCAGATCTCGGAGTAGGGTTGCCGCGGATCTCCGAGGAGATCATATCTCGTCCGGGCTTTCGGTGTCGCTGGTCGTCTCGTTGGGCTCCTTTACGCGGGCGAACGTCATGTTGTCGCGTGCTTCTTGTAGCTTTCGGCCCGGCGTGAACATGATGCCCGGCTTCTTCATCATGGTAGCTGCGTTGAAATCCTTCTTCTCCGCTACACCGTTGCTACCCATCGTGGGCCTGAAACTGCCCAACTCGCCTACTTGTACGTTACGTCCCTCTCGCAGATGCCGTGCGAGGATGCGGGGCAGGCGGTCCATGAAACTCTTCGCGTCGGCGCTTGTCAACGCCGTCTCTTCCGCGATGCTCTCGCAAAGCTCGTCCGTGGAGACCGTTCCGTTACTTACGATCGCCGCATAATACTTCTTCCCGTCTTCCGGGGCGCCTTTCGAGAAATCCTTGCGTTGTATCAGCTTGTACTTCAATGGCATGTCTTTTCCTCCTTCTTTTTAAGTTATACATTCTATTATGGGGGAGGTATTAATCCTCCACCTGTTTTAAGTTGGCTCGTGCCTGTTGGCCCACCCGTTCGTTCTCCGCCAAGGAGCGGAAAAGGATGGCGGCTCGTTCATTGTCGCCCTCCAACCAGCAGGCCACGCCTTCGGCTAGTTGTTTCTCCGGGCTTTCCGGCGTCTTGGCCAGGTAACGGCGGGCGGCGACATAATCGCCGTTCAGCAGGGCGGAGTTGGCGGCGTTCAGGTTCGATACGGGGTCGTCCGGATACATACGCACGGCGATCTCGAATACCTCCTTGAACTCCGGACTGCCGGTCTCGTAGGTCTGCGCCACGCGGAACATCTCATCGAGGCTTAGTTGCTTCGGGTCTTTATATATCAACAGCTTGGCCTCCTCTACGTTAATAGGCCGGATGGTGTAACTCACCGTATAGTCCGAATGGCGCAAGGCGGGGTAGATCTCTTTCAGCAGATAGTGGTAAGGCTCGCCGCCATTGATGGTCTTCAACTTCGCCTCTCGGCGGTCCGGGTCGGTGATGGAGGTGTCGCGTATCACGCTGAGCAGGGCGTCTTTGGCAGGCATAGAAGAATGTTCTATACGTACCTCCAGGCCCTTCCAGTCTTCCGGCTCGTATTGTACGTCGGTATCCATCCCGGCTAGGTCGTACTGTTCTTTCAGATAGGCCAGCAGAGCCTCGGACCGCCCTTTGGCCAGTCGCTCATTATTGGCATATGAGCCTTCGGGAGAGGCGAATCCTTTGATGCTGATGCTGGTGATATCGGCATATTTATCGTCGCGTACGGACTCCACGGTCTTGCGGATCGTGGCCAGCTCGCGTGAGTTTTGTCGGTAGTCCGGGTGTATCTCCGTACGGTTCACCGGGAAATCGAGGAAGGCACTGCCTTCTTTGGTACGGTTCTTCACTTCCGCTCGCGGGGCTATGTAGGCCATGACCGGACGGGGCGTTGGGTGGCCGAGGCGAATGGGGAGGAGTTCGCTCCGGTCGTGGCTGAGCGCGTCCCAACCGCAACCGCATTCGTCGGTTACTACCGCCATCTCTGAATTACTCATCCAGTGGGCGTAAGGTATCCGGGCGTGATAATGGAACCGTTGTTCGGTACCATTTTTGCGGCGCAAGGCGAACTCGCCATCCTCGGCCGTGTTGCGTCCCGTGCGATCATACATGATCTGGCGGTTCCGGCCGTTTATAATCAGTGAAGGAAGCTTCACGGAACTGTCGCCGCGCTGAACGACCGGCATATAGGTTACGGAGCGGTTGGAGCGGACATAGAGATCGCTCAGGTTGAGTGTAAGATCTATCAACAGGTAATCACCGGATCGCTCGATGAGTTTTTTCTCCACGTGCAAGGTATTTCCCTGCGCATAGACGTTCGCCGTAGGCAGGCAACCGGCCAATAGCAAAATTATGGATATGAATTGTTTTTTCATCTATGTACTTGATTTTAGAATAAGTAGATCAGACTGACAGCTGCTTGCGTAGGGCCGAAGTAATGTTTCTTGTTATCCTCCGACTTGTTTCCGCAATTCTTGCAAGGATACTTGTCGTAATTGAGGTAGAGATAGCCTACGCCAAGAGTGGCCTCTAGGTTCCAGTGCTCTGAGAGTAGCCATTGGTATCCGTAACTGATACCCGCGCCGGTACCCCAACCTTGCCTGCGCTCGTTCTCAAGGTCGAGAACTTTCAAGTCGGCGAAGTTATAGGCAATGAAAGGTACGTGAAGTCCGAGGAAATGCCCTTGGAACGCTTCGCAGAACCAATAGCGTATTTCGGGATGTGCACGGAAATGCTTGAAAGTACGGTCGTAGGACCCGTCTTCGTTCTTACCATTGAAAGGGTTGAGTCCCATCTCCATGTCTAGTGTCCAATGCCGTGCCAACCTGAACTCGGCACCTAGGTTGAAAGTTCCCCCCACACCCCAATATGGGAGATTGGTTTTGACGGCAACCACGGCACCTTTGTCGTCGATTGGCGAGGTTTGTGCTTGTAAATGGAACGTCGCATAAAGTAATACCATTAACGTGAAAAGCCTTTTCATTTTCGTTGTATTCATTGAATTTGGTAAATAATCGTTTTTTACTTAGATTTTTGTTCCCGTTGGATTGTTGTTTACTGTCTTTGGAAAAATATGTGTTTTCCATTTATTTATCCCGTCTACAATTTATTTCTGAGGGCTTGATATGTGGTATTTGTCCGCATAGTATTACAAACCTTATTAACAAATCTTATTTACGAAATAAGGTTTGTGGTGGATAGATAGAAACCGAAAAGGCTTGTGCTTTTTGAGTAGAAAAAATGATAAATGTCCCACTCTTTCTGGTGTGACCTCGGGTGCAGAGTGCTTTCTTATAGGTTAAAGACGTAAATCAATCCTGTTAATAAAACATAAAAGCATAGAGGTAAGGATAACCTTTATCCTCTTTATGGTTAGAATATCCAAAAGTCTTATTTCTAAAAAAAAAACGTGAATATTCCTTATATAAGAGTCTCTCTTTCCCGGAGAACAAAGATTATCTGCTAAATGCTGCTAAACAAAAGATTCAAAAAAGCTTGTTTTTCTAAATATAAAACCGTTCTTTTGCAAAACAGTTCTATGATAGAGTATCTACTTCACTTTTGATAGAGTCGTAAATAACTCATTATAGGGTTATTGAGCTAGTCTTGACTTATTTCGTAAATAAGCTTTTAAGCTATACCTTATTTCGTAAATAAGTGCCGTATCCCTTCTTTAAGAGATTGTCTAAAAACTTTGTTATTAGCTTGTTAGCTTTGTTTAATTCCGATTGATCAAGCAAGCTGAGATAACATCGTGTGATTTTCTCTGACGAATGCCCCAATGCTTGGCTTATCACGGAAACCGGTACATGATGCACTAGTGCTTCCGAAGCCCATGTGTGGCGCATGACGTAGGAGGTGAGTTTAATCTGTAGGCCTAGTCGTTCGCCGATCTTCCGCAACGCCCGGTTCTGTCGGCTCAATAGTTGTTTATAACCCTGATTGCCGATCGGTGTCAACGACTCTTGTTTTAAGGAAAAGATGAAGGGAGTATCGTTCTTGTATTTCTTGAGCAAGATTTTGATTCCGGTGGTAATACCGATTCGGATCTGGGTACCGGTCTTATGGCGATTGTAGACTATTTCGTCTCCATGTATGTTCTCTTTCTTAAGGTTCACGATGTCAATAAAAGGCATCCCAAATGCCATAAAACTGAACATAGACAAGTCTGCGGCTTGCTCAAGATCCGGACGCTTCCGCAAATCCAACATTGCTATCTTACGGACAGCCTCAGAGGAGATGGCTCGTTTGGCAGTCTCTTCTCTTTTTAAGCGTAAACGTGCGAAAGGATTCTCTTTCGTAGTTACGAGTCCCTCTGATAGGGCAGCGTTATAAACCGCTCGTATACTACTCATATAACTATTGACTGAATTTGTTTTTAACTGTTGTTTCTGTAAAAAACAATGGAAATCCGCGATAAGGGTAGCGGTTATATCTTTCAGACGGCAGATACGTCGGCCTAGGAAATGATCGAAATGCCGGCCTGCTACCTCATATAGTTCCGCGGTACTATATTTCCCTGTCTTCCTTTTGCTATGGGCACGTATCTTGACATACTCGATGAATAGAAGAGCATTGTTTTTTCTCTTTTGCTTGAATTGGTTCATAGATTTTATCTTTATTGATTACTTAAAAACATTCTGACTTTATATCGTGTTTTTAGGACATTGATAGCTTACCAATGAAAAGCTAAAATATGAAAAAAAGAAAAAACTAAAGACGTAGGTAGGTTATATCATATATAGCGATGTGTCAAGTATCAATATCTATAGGAAACGGATATTGATATTTGACACATCATTACACTTTGTAGAGAAATCAATCTTGTGCCCGTCTGTTGTCTAGGCGCTTGACTACCTTCCCGTAGATGATGAGGGCAAAAGCAGATACCAGTGCGATCGCGCCGAAATAATACCAGATGTAATGGGCGTTTGCGCTGGCCGCCAGCCATTCCTCGTGAGAGGCGAAGAGGGTAGGCTCCGGGCAGTATTTGCTCAACAGGAATCCGGATAATCCAAACCCAAAGATAGAGGATAAGAAGGAATGCAAATGGCTGAATCCAAGATAAAGACCTTCTTCTCCCTTAGGTGCTTGCAAGGAGAAATACTCAAGGAAACGAGGCGATATGAAGGTCTCCGCCAAGCCTTGGAACACGATGCCTACCACCATCATGAAGGCGACAGGGTGCATACCTAGTATATTTGTGTTCCCATCCAGCATATTACCGGATGCCATGCAAAGAGCGGACACCGGCATGATAAACATACCCACCGTCATGGAGGTAAGCGCTGTCCTTTTACGCATCATCTGTGTTACCAGATTGACCGTCAGCACGACAACCAAAGGGTTTACGTTGGCATACCAAGAAGGAGAGGCTCCCTCGCCGGCCAAACGAAGCACGTATTTAGGCATGGTGGCATATAATTGGTGTTGCACCATCCAGAATCCGGTGATAATGATGATTAATGTAATGAGCCGTCCGTTACTACAAACCTTGATCAAGGCGTTCCAAATTTGCCCGAACGTCTTGCCCTCGCCCGAGTGCTGGGCGCTTTTGTAGAAGAACCAGATGGCAAGCAAGGCAAGGAACGTCATGCTGGCCGAGAAATAATTCAGGGTGATCAACCCCTCGTTGCCCAACGCCTCGCGAAGCGGCTTCACGATGGTCTTTCCGGAGAAAGCCCCGATATTTACCATCGCGTAGAAGATAGAGAAACCCTTCGCCCGGGTTTCCGGCGTAGTCTCTTTAGCGACCGTACCGGAGATAACGCTCTTGATAAAAGCCCCGCCGCATACGATCAAGGCCATGATCGGGATAATGCCGTACTGAAGATTGCTCTCCAGCAATCCCGTAAAGGTAGTCGTAGTACTATATTCGACCAATCCGGCGGATTGGAGCCAAGTAGGGTAAATCGCCAATCCCAGATAACCGCAGGTTAGCAAAGTAAAAGCCAATAGCATGGAGTTGCGGAAACCGATCTTGTCGGCCAACGCCCCGGCAAACGTGGGCAGCAAATACAAACAGGCGGAAAAGATACCGGCGATACTGGCGGCCTGAATGTCGTTAAAGCCTAAGATGCGGCTAAGATAAAGGGTGATGACGATAAATACGCCGTAATAAGCGGCTCGCTCGAACAACTCGACGGTGTTCGCTACCCAGAATGCTTTACTGAATTTGATTTTCTCTTGTTTCTTAGTTGTCATGATATTATTTATTAGTAAGATAGATTAGATGGATAAGTCAAAGAGGAGGCGCAGGCGAGAAAATGAAGAGCTGCGCCTCCTCGTCTTTGTTTTATCGTATAGTAATTACGAATTAGGGCTTTACGGTATACGGTTGGTGGATCGCCTTATCGAAAGCTTTCCAATGCTCATCCGTCATGTTGCCCGGCGTAAACAACGCCACGCCAGCCGCTCCGTTCTCCATGGAGCCTCTTACGGCTTCCTCGATCTCGGACGGGATCAGTCCATGGCCTTCCGGGTCCTTGATATTCGCCTTGTTCTGCCAATCCTCGCAGATGAACAGACCGCTATAAACCGGCTTCTTGCCTTGCACGGCGGCTACTTCCTCTTTCACGATCGGAGCCAGCCAAGAAGCGTCCTCCAGATAGAAATCGTTATAATTCATCGGGAAGAAAGTGTCGATATTCCATTTATTCCATTCTTGGCGAACCATCCATTTAGCGTGAGAGTCCGGCCCCGGGAATACGGCGGCGCTCACTTTCTTGCCTTTGCCGTGAACCTCGTCGGCGATGCGGTTTACCAATTTCGTGATCAGGTCGCAACGGAACCGCGCCCATTCTGCGCATTTGGAAGGATCCTCTACAGATTTGATGTCGATACCGGTAGCGGCCTTGAAATCGGCCACGCATTTGTCACAGTAACAATAGTCCGCCGTAGGATATTCCTCGTCCATCACCAAGCCGTATTTTTCCCAAAGTCCGCGGGCTAGGATGACATCCACGTAACGGATATAATCCAGATGGATATAATCCACCTCCGGGATATCAGCTACCTTGCCATATAGATTCAGCAAGAACTCAGCCGTACCTTCTTGGTTCGGGCACAGGCATTTGTAATAAGGGACATAGGCCTGTACGGAATAGGCCGACTCGCCTTTCCGGTTTACGGCATAAAGGGTGGAGTCCAGTCCATGTTGCAACATGGCAGGAATCCACGCGTGGTATTCCATGCCATTGGCATGGGCCGCTTTGGCGGCACGCTGGATTTTCTCCGTGTCGTGGCCGGCGTTGTAGCACATCCCGTCTACACCGTGGGCATGCCATTTACTAAAGTCTGCCTGTAAGGTTTGCTCGGTGGTATTCCCACCTTCGCCTTGCCATGCGTAGACCTTGACTGTTTTCTCGGGAGCCTTGACGCAAGCCGTCAGAGCGACGGCCGCCAAAGCGATAAAGAGCTTCTTCATATCTCGCAAGCGCATAAAGTCGGTATTAAGTTACGATCGCCGTAAGCGTTATCCACACGGGCTACGTTAATCCAGAACTTGCTGTCGTGCAACCATTCCAGCGGGAAGGCGGCCTTCGTGCGGGGATACGCGTGTTTCCACTCGTCGGCGGTCACCTCGTATTCCGGATGCGGGGCGTTCTTCAAGACGTTGTCCTCCTTGGATGCCTTGCCTTCCTCCACCTCCTTGATCTCGCTCCAGATACATTCCATTACCTCTACGAAACGATCCAGCTCGGCCTTGCTCTCGCTCTCGGTCGGCTCTACCATCAAGGTGCCGTGTACCGGGAAAGACAAGGTAGGAGCGTGGTAGCCGAAGTCCATCAAACGCTTGGCGATATCGCCCTCGTCGATGCCCGAACGCTCTTTTACCGTGCGGCATTCCAAGATCAACTCATGACCTACACGGCCTGTCGCTCCGGTATAAACGATACCGTACGTATCCTTAAACTTAGCGGCCAAGTAATTGGCGTTCAAGATGGCCGTCTTCGTCACTGTCTCAAGACCTTCCGTACCCAGCAAGCGGATGTAAGCGTACGTGATCGGCAGGATACCGGCGCTACCATAAGGAGCCGCGGATACCGTATTCAAGTCGCTGCCCCAAAGCACCGGATGCTGCGGCAAGAACGGAACCAGATGCTCGGCCACGCAGATCGGGCCTACGCCGGGACCACCACCTCCGTGAGGAGAAGAGAAGGTCTTATGCAGGTTCAAGTGACATACATCGGCGCCGATCGTACCCGGATTTGTCAATCCAACCTGCGCGTTCATGTTGGCGCCATCCATATAAAGCTGTCCTCCGCAAGCGTGAACGATGTCGCACATCTCCTTGATGTCCACCTCGAAGATACCATGCGTAGACGGATAGGTAATCATGCTGGCAGCCAGACGCTCCTTGTTCTCCTCGGCTTTCGCACGGAAATCTTCCAGATCGATATTACCATTCTCGTCGCATTTAACGGTTACGGTCTTATACCCGCATTGGATAGCGCTGGCCGGGTTGGTTCCGTGGGCGGAAGCCGGAAGCAAAACGATATCACGATGGCCTTGGCCGATGCTTTCCTGATAAGCACGGATCACACGAAGACCCGTGTACTCGCCAGCGGCGCCGGAGTTCGGTTGCAACGTACAGCCCTTGAAGCCCGTGATCGTGCATAAGTAAGAAGACAGGTTCTCGATCAGCTCCGTATAGCCTTCCACTTGCTCCTCTGGAGCGTACGGGTGAATATTCATGAATTCCGCACGGCTAAGCGGCAACATCGTAGAAGCCGGGTTTAGCTTCATCGTGCAAGATCCCAGCGAGATCATGGATTGGGCCAAGGAAACATCCTTTCGTCCCAAACGGGTGATGTAACGCATCAACTCGGTCTCCGTATGATATTTCTTGAATACGTCTTGCTGCAAGAAATCGGAGGTACGGGCGAATTTAGCGTCGAAATAAGTCTGGGCGGGGATAGACTCGTCCAGCATATAGTCTTTACCTGCGGCGCCGGCGAAGATGTATAATAATACGCCTATGTCCGTAGGCAATGTCGTCTCGTCTATGCTGACGCCCACTTGTCCGGCCTCGAAGTAACGCAAGTTCACCTTGCACTCCAAGGCGATCTCACGCAGCGCGTTCACCGACACGTGTGAAGGAAGCTGTATCTTCAAGGTATCGAAATAATCCTTGTTTAATTGCGTATATCCCAGTTTCTCCAACTCCTTGGCCAAGAATCCGGCCGTGGAATGAATCCGTCCGGCGATGTTACGCAACCCCTCCGCTCCATGATATACGGCGTAGAAGCCGGCCATGGTAGCCAACAACGCCTGAGCCGTACAGATATTGGACGTAGCCTTCTCACGTTTGATATGTTGCTCGCGGGTCTGCAAGGCCAAGCGATAAGCCGGATGGCCGTAAGCGTCCTTGGAGATACCGATGATACGTCCCGGGATCGTACGTTTATAATCGTCCTTCGTAGCGAAGAAAGCGGCGGAAGGACCCCCGTAGAACATCGGGATACCGAAGCGCTGGCTGCTACCGAATACGACATCCGCTCCCCATTCTCCCGGAGGAGTCAGCAATACCAAGCTCATCAAGTCGGCGGCTACGCCTACCTTGGCTCCGGCGGCGCCCGCACGGGCCACGAATTCCTTATAGTCCTCGATCGAACCATCCGCGTTCGGGAACTGTACGATGGCGGCGAACACGTCCGGCGTGAACTCGAATTTCTTATAATCGCCCACTACCACCTGGATGCCCTGCGGGATCATGCGGGTGTGGATGACGGCCAGCGTAGAGGCGAACACGTTCTCGTCGATGAATACCGTATTGGCTTCCGCTTTCACCTGCGCACGGCTGCGTGAACCATGAAACATGGTAACCGCCTCGGCTGCCGCTGTCGCCTCGTCGAGTAGCGAGCAGTTCGCCAAGGGCAATCCGGTCAGTTCGCAGATAACAGTCTGGAAGTTCAGCAACGCCTCCAAGCGTCCTTGGGATACTTCCGCCTGATACGGCGTATAGGAGGTGTACCAAACCGGGTTCTCGAATACGTTACGTTGAATCGGGGCCGGGCAAACCGTGTCGTACCAACCCATACCGATATAAGAGGTGAATACCTCGTTCTTGGAAGCCAGCTCGGCGATATGCTCGGCGAACTCACGTTCCGTCATGGCCTCCGGGAGGTTCAACGGCTCTTTCAAACGGATGTTGGCCGGAATGGTCTGATCGATCAACTCGTCCAAAGACTTCACGCCAATCGTCTCCAACATAGCGGGAATATCTTCCGCTGAGATGCCCACGTGGCGGTTTACAAACTTATTTGTGTCCATAATTCTAGTATTTTATAAATAAGGATTATTTAATTTCTCATCAATGATTCGTGTCTCGGGGCCATGGCCGGGGTATACCACGGTCTCGTCCGGCAACGACAGTAATTTGTCCTTGATAGCGGCAAGCAGTATATCTTGGTTGCCTCCCCATAAATCGGTACGGCCGATGCTTCCGGCGAACAAGGAATCCCCGACGATCACGAAACCGTTCTTCTTGTTATAGAAAGCCACGCCTCCGGGCGAATGACCGGGAACGCTCAATACCGCCAGCTCGGATTTCCCGAACTTTATGATTTCCCCGTTTACCAGATATTTCCCTACCGGGACGCTTTTCGCCTTCATCGGCAGGCCGAACGCCTTGGCTTGCTCCTCGGGGGAGGGAAGGCCCTCCACGTCCGCTTTATGGGCTTCCGGGCTCAACCCGTAGGTGTTATGGACGAATTCGTTGCCGAATATGTGATCCAGATGGAGGTGCGTACAAAGGTAACGTTTCAGCGTCAGCCCGTTCTGGGCGATAAAGTCGCTTACTTCTTTTTGTTCCTCTTTGCGCAGGCAGCCGCAATCGATAAGGACTGCCTCCTTGGTATCATCGTATAGCAAGTAAGTATTCTCGGAGAAATAGTTTACTTCGAAAGATTTTATCGTAATCATAAGGGTACGTACACTACTTTTTTAGTTTCAAAAAACTCTTCTTTAAAATGGTCTTTCAGATCCATGCTTATCGCTTGGTTCCGGAAAGGCAATATCTCGTGCGCCAGCTCTCCACCTTTCAGGCAAATCAATCCGTTGGGCAATGCGTTGATCTGTTCTTTCTTTATATTCTTGCGGACGATCTTTACCAGATCCGCCAGAGGCATCACGGCACGGCTTACCACGAAATCGAAAAGCTGCTTTTCCTCCTCGCCCCGGCAATGGCGGAAGGATACGTTCTCCAGCCCGATCGCCTCGGCCACGGCTTGTCCCACCTTGATTTTTTTCCCGATACTGTCTACCAGATGGAAATGGGTCTCCGGGAATAAGATCGCCAAGGGGATGCCGGGAAAACCGCCTCCCGTACCCAGATCCATCACCGAGGAACCCGGCTTGAAACGCAGCATATGGGTGATACCCAGCGAGTGAAGCACGTGATGCGGATATAGGTTCTCGATATCCTTCCGTGAGATCACGTTGATCTTGGCGTTCCAATCCGTATATAGGTCATATAGGGCGGCGTATTGCTCTTTTTGCCGGTCGGTGAGATCGGGGAAATAAGATGTGAGAATTGAAAATTGAGAATTGAGAATTGAAAATTTCTCTGTATTTTGTTCCATAGGACATCTGTTTATAGGTTTATCTATCATTAATTTTCAATTTTCAATTCTCAATTTTCAATTAACTGACTTATCGGGCTGTCATCCCGCAGCAAATAGCGGATTTCCTTGTAAGGGAGATGGACGTTCGTGACGCCTACCACGTATGCCGCTATCTCATATTCGTTGAAAGAATAGGTGATACCCGTCTCGTCTACGAGGAAGTTACCGTTCGGGAAGATCTCGTCCACGCTAAAGAAACCGATATTTTCCAGTTCCTTGGCATCGGATACGTTGTTTTGCTTGGCGATCTGATCTACCAATATTTGCGCCAGATTGTCTTGATAGTTGTCCACGAATATCTCCTCCTCGGTGATCGGCTTACCGGTCTTGAGGTTCACTACATGGTTATTGTAGGAATGCGCGCCGTGCGCTCCGCCCGTATAGTTCTCGAAGCTTACCGTATAGCTGATGATATCGTCTTGGTTGAAGGCGATATCATCCGACGACATCTCATAGTAAGAGAACCAAGAGCCCACCGGTGTCTCGTCGGATTTCGCCACCTCAGCCTTGTAATCCTCTTCCAGATCCTTATAAGCGGCCAGATAGTCGTCGGTATATTTCCGTACCGCCTCCTCGGGGGATAATTGCTCATAATTCTCGCCGAAATAAGAGGAGACGAACTGTCTCTGTAGATTCTTAAGAACCTCTTTATCCGAATATTTCCGGGGATAAACGAACTTGATCTCTAGATTGCAATTGGGATTATCCGGATTATCTAACAAATGGTAAGTCTTTTCCACGCTGATAGAATCAAACGTGATACTGTTTTCGGAAGCCTTCTTCGTTCCGGTATCGCAACCCGTGGCTAAGATACCTATCAAAAGAAGCGCCAGCATGCTTTCGCGTAAATGCGTTCTCATCGGACTACAGATTTAATTTATTTGTACGCGAATGTACGTTATTAAATTGTATAATCAAATTGCACGATGAAGTTTAATAAGAGGACAATCTTTCCTCGGTGGTTTTCGGGTTGAGTTGTCTATTTGTCCGATACTTTCCGGGTGTTCTCTTGCGTGAGAAGAATAGTTCCCATTTTATATCACCTAGGGGCATACCTAGCCTTATCCTTCATAAGATGCAAGGCCACCAAACGCTGTCGTTATATTAATGTTATAATACAAATACACTTTTGCGCCTGCATCAGGTTTTCTTGAGCTTGTACTTTCTTGGTCATAATAAACCTCTATTTCGGCTTGAGGATCTTCTGGTTTTTCCCCTTCATCGATAATGTCATTTTCACTACAACCAATAAAAATGACCATGAAAAATATGAATAAAGAAGTTCTCATGTTTCTGAATCAGTTTTAATTAGTTAACAACTAAAATAGGATTGCCCTAAATGTACAATTAGTTTTTATCATACCATTATAGTTTGAAGGAAATTATGGGTAATGATGATAAAATTTAACTATAGCCTATTGGCACAAGTCTACCATCAATAGGATGTGAACGCATTAAAAAGGTTAAACAATAGTGAGCTACCTATATTCTCACGAACGAGATAGCTCTTTTCTTTATTTAACTAAATAACCAAACTTTTCCTCCGAAAAGCCATGTTGTTAAATTCGATTAATTATAGGCCAAATGTATAATTATTGGAAAAATAGAGTTTTTATGGGCAGACACAAAAAAAAGCGTGAAGCTGCCGTTATATTGTTATGTGTCTTTTAGGTATCCCCATACCCTTTCAGCCATAACAAACGACAGCTCACGCCTATATTATATTTGAGATAATACAACAGCGTGAGCATGAAGTTTGTTATTCTGGCTGAGTTAAATGGGGAATTTTAAAAGACACAGAATAACACTCGATGCTCTAATACATAATATGTCGCCATGCTTTTCGGCTAACGCTATAGCCACATGACGATGCAAATATAACTATATATTTTGTAAATCAATGTTTTTATTGGCGAATTATTAACAGATATGCAAGTGCATACTACTCGTTCTTATGCTTTCTCTTTAGCTATCAGCCCATCGAAATACCTCCGCAGCAACCATGCCATGGCCTGCTGTCGCACCATCGTCAGCCGATAGTCCTCGCTGATGGGCAGGTGACCCGGTGGTCTCCAATGGGCGAAGAGGCTCATGGCGTGGCGTTTCTCCTCGGGGGTATCGTGTATCAATCCCCGCTCTTGCAAGGACTGGTAGACACGGGCGGGATAAAGGCGTTCCAGCGGGTAACCTGCCTTGTATTGCTGGAATACCTTGCGGAGAAAGGCAAGCTCACGCTCTTCCTTGTAAGCCGTGATATAATAGCCATTGGCATAGATGTCACAAAGCAGGGCAATATATAATAGAAAAGTGTCAGATCCGTATTTGCGCTTTATTTGACGGATTTTACGGTTGCTTAGTAAATCCGTGTCGAGCGGGACATAATCCGGCTCCTTTTTAATAGGTCGTGCCATTACTTCTCCTTTTCCGGGTATCCTTGAATAAGAAGAATTTTACAATAAGCAGAAAATCAGGTCATGTTTTCAAGGGGTTGAAAATCAGAGTCGTAAAAACATCGTAATGTTTGCGTCGAAACACGTACATGTTTTTCCGAAAAGTCGTACGTGTTTTGGGAAATTCACGTACGTGTTTTTCCGGAAATGATATTGATGTAAAATAGGAACATTAAAAAAAGACAATAACCTTACCTTGTGAGATTCTGTCACAAGAGATATTCCGGGTATTTGATGGTTAGATCGATTTGGGTACGGTTCTCCTATTGGTATCCGAGGACGATGTGGATTTTGGATATTTTCTATTATCTTTGTCTGCTGAAAGTGTATTATCAATTCAAAATGTAAATAATATCATGAGAAAATTATTGTTAGCCTTTTGTGCGTTCGCAACGATTTGTAGCGCCGGGGCGCAGTGGAAGCCCGCCGGAGACAAGATCAAGACGGACTGGGCTGAGAAAGTAGATCCCCGGAATGTATTGCCAGAATATCCACGCCCCGGGATGGAACGTGCGGATTGGCAGAATTTGAACGGCGAGTGGGAATACGCTATCCTTCCAAAAGGACAGGCAGAGCCGACGAGTTTCGATGGGAATATCTTGGTGCCGTTCGCCGTGGAATCCTCCTTGTCCGGCGTGCAAAAAGAAGTGGGGGAGAAGAATGAGTTGTGGTATAAACGAACCTTTACGGTGCCCTCCTCATGGAAAGGAAAAGATATCTTGTTGAACTTCGGCGCCGTGGATTGGAAAGCGGACGTGTTCGTGAATGATATCCTGATCGGTTCCCACACGGGAGGCTTTACCCCGTTTTCCTTGAATATCACTCCCTATCTGAATGGCAAAAGTACGCATAAGTTGGTGGTGCGTGTATGGGACCCGAGCGATAAAGGCTACCAACCCCGTGGAAAGCAAGTGGCCAACCCGGAGGGAATCTGGTATACGCCGGTCACCGGAATCTGGCAGACCGTATGGCTGGAGCCGGTCGCTTCCTCGCATATCACCTCTATCAAGGCGATCCCGAATATCGATAATGGCGTGATGAGCGTGACGGTCGGGGCTTGTTCCGACTCCCCGGTGTCGGACATCGTGGAGGTCAGCTTGCTCGATAAGGGGCAGGTGGTTGCTACCGCCAAGGGCGTACAAGGGACAGAATTACGCTTGGCCGTGCAAAATCCTACGTTGTGGGAACCTTCCAATCCTTATTTATATGATATGAAGGTGAGCTTGTCGAAGAATGGCAAGAAGGTGGACGAGGTGAAATCGTACACCGCCTTCCGTAAGATATCCGCCGAGCGTGACGCCAATGGTATCATGCGTATGCGTTTGAACAACAAGAACCTGTTCCAGTACGGCCCGCTGGATCAAGGCTGGTGGCCCGACGGGCTTTACACGGCTCCCACGGACGAGGCGTTGCTGTATGATATCGTGAAGACGAAAGCGTGGGGCTTCAACATGATCCGCAAGCACGTGAAGGTAGAGCCGGCCCGCTGGTACTATCATTGCGATAAGGAAGGTATGCTGGTTTGGCAGGATATGCCTAGCGGCGACATGGGTAACCAATGGGCGCCTCATACGTATAACGGTGGAACCGACAAGGAGCGTACCGAGGAGTCTATCCGTAATTATTACAAGGAGTGGAAGGAGATCATGGACCTGTGCGTCTCGAATCCTAGCGTAGTAGTATGGGTGCCCTTCAACGAGGCTTGGGGCCAGTTCGATACCGAGAAGGCTGCCGAGTGGACAAAAACATACGATCCTTCCCGTCTGGTGAATCCGGCCAGTGGCGGTAATTTCCGTGCGTGCGGCGATATCTTGGATTTGCATAATTACCCGGGCCCGGCGATGTACCTGTTCGATCCGGTGCGTGTAAACGTATTGGGCGAGTATGGTGGTATCGGCTTGGCCGTGGAGAACCATTTGTGGTGGAATAAACGCAACTGGGGCTATGTACAGTTTAAGAATAGCGATGAGGTGACCGCCGAGTACGTGAAGTACGCCCGTGAGCTGAAGAAAATGGTTCCGAAGGGCTTCTCCGCCGCTGTCTATACGCAAACCACGGACGTAGAAGGTGAGGTGAACGGCCTTATGACCTACGATCGCAAGGTGATCAAGATCAATGAGGCCGAGGTGCGCAAGGCGAACCAAGAGGTGATCAAGGCGTTGTCTGAGTAGAAAGCCGAAGAATTAGTAATTTGATTCGATGATAGATCCGGTCCGGGCAGAGAGAGATTCTTTCCCGGATCGGATTGTTTTAATGGAATGAATATGATTCGAAATGTGAGTTCGCGAGATGCCAAGGCGATCGTGGATATATACAATGAATATGTCGTGAATAGCGTGGCTACGTTCGAGACGGAACCTTTGCGGGTGGAGGAGATGGAGGGCCGCATAGCCGGGATCTCGGCGAGCTATCCTTATCTGGTATACGTAGATCATGATGAGGTCGTGGGATATTGCTATGCCCACGCATGGAAAGAAAAGGCAGCTTATAAATATACGCTTGAGACCACCGTTTATTTATCCCCGAGATACAAGGGCAAGGGGATCGGCCGGCAGCTTATGGAAAGGCTGATCGAGGAATGTCGGGCAGGCGGCTACCACGCCCTGATCGCCTGCATCACCGAGGGGAATGAGGCCAGCTACTCGCTGCATGAGAAGCTGGGGTTCAGAAAAGTATCCCACTTCGAGAAAGTAGGGCTGAAATTCGGGCGGTGGCTGGACGTGGTAGATTATGAATTGATAATTAAGCCTAACGAGAGGTAACTTTCGAATCTCAATTTTCAATTCTCAATTAATATACCTATCTTCGCGATAAACAAAATGTAAAGAATGAAATACAATACAGAAGGAAAAAGATTGACTTTGCCCGAATACGGACGCAATATCCAAAATATGGTGGACTATTGCGTGACTATCCAAGACAGGGAAGAGCGTAAGCGTTGCGCCAACACGATTATCAACATCATGGGAAACATGTTCCCGCACTTGCGTGACGTAAACGACTTTAAGCATATCCTTTGGGATCATCTGGCGATCATGGCCGATTTTAAGCTCGATATAGACTATCCGTACGAGATCATCAAGAAGGAGAACCTGTATAGCCGTCCGCCTCGTATCCCGTACAACAATAACCGTATACGCTACCGCCATTACGGAAAGACCTTGGAGCTGATGATCCGCAAGGCCACGGAGCTGCAACCCGGCATGGAGAAAGACCAGCTCGTGCGACTGCTGGCCAACCAGATGAAGAAATCGTTCCTTACTTGGAACAAGGAAAGCGTGGACGACCGTAAGATCTTCAAGGATCTGGACGAGCTGTCTAGCGGCAAGATCGTATTGAGCGAGGAGGAACACAAATTGGCCGAGAGCCGTGATATCTTGGCCCGTAATAACAGTGGCGGCAACAAAAGGAACTTTACGCGTAAAGGCAGATGAGCTCGTTCGTTATAGAAGGTGGTTATCGCTTGTCCGGCGAGATCGTCCCGCAAGGCGCCAAGAATGAGGCGCTGGAGGTGATCTGTGCGACATTGCTAACACCGGAGAAGGTGACCATACACAATGTGCCCGATATCTTGGACGTGAATAACTTAATCCAGCTCCTTAGGGATATGAGGGTCAAGGTGGAGCATCCGTCCGCCGATACCTATACCTTTCAGGCGGACGACGTGGACATGGAGTATTTACGTACCGAGGAGTTCCTGCGCAAGAGTGGTAGCCTGCGGGGTTCCGTGATGATCGTAGGCCCGTTGGTGGCCCGCTTCGGCAGGGCGCTGATCCCGAAACCGGGGGGCGACAAGATCGGGCGACGCCGGTTGGACACGCACTTCGTGGGAATCCAGAAGCTGGGCGCTTGCTTTAGCTACGACGCCGAGCGGCAAGTATACGAGATAGAGGCACGCCAGTTGAAAGGCGCTTATATGCTGCTCGACGAGGCTTCCGTGACCGGAACGGCGAATATCTTGATGGCTGCCGTGCTGGCCGAGGGGGTGACGACGATCTATAACGCCGCCTGCGAGCCTTACCTGCAACAACTTTCCACGATGCTGAACCGCATGGGAGCGAGAATCTCAGGTGTCGGTTCTAACCTATTGACAATAGAAGGTGTACGGTCGCTTTCCGGCACGGAGCATACCATCCTCCCCGATATGATCGAGGTGGGTAGCTTTATCGGTATGGCCGCTATGACCGGATCGGAGATCACCATCAAGAATACAGGATATGATAAGCTGGGGATCATCCCGGACGCTTTTCGCCGCTTGGGTATTACCGTGGAGCAGCGAGGCGATGATATTTATATCCCCCGGCATGATTCCTACGAGATCGATACGTTTATCGATGGTTCTATCATGACCATCGCCGACGCTCCTTGGCCGGGGCTTACGCCGGACTTGCTGAGCGTATTTCTCGTCGTGGCTACGCAATCTGTGGGGAGCGTGCTGATCCACCAGAAAATGTTTGAGAGCCGCTTGTTCTTTGTGGACAAGCTAATCGATATGGGAGCCCAGATCATCCTTTGCGACCCGCACCGGGCTACGGTGATCGGGCTGGGTAACCGCTTCAAGCTACGGGGCTCTACGATGGTATCCCCGGATATTCGCGCGGGTATCGCCTTGCTGATCGCCGCTATGAGCGCCGAGGGTACCAGCACGATCCATAATATAGACCAGATCGACCGGGGATATCAAGGGATCGATAAGCGATTGAACCAGATCGGGGCACGTATCACGAGGATTTAAAGATTTTAGGCGATGATTAGAGAAGAAGAGGTTTTCAAGATCGGGCAGTTTGCCAAGCCCCATGGCATCAAGGGGGAGTTGTCGTTGGTGACGAACAGCGATGTGCTGGAAGATGCCGAGGACCCGTACATTGTTTGCGAGATGGATGGTATCTTGGTACCGTTCTTCGTGGAGGATTTCCGCTATAAGACCGATACGGTGGTCTTGGTGAAACTGGAGGACGTGAATTCCGAGGAGGATGCCCGCGTATTTGTGGGCAAGGAGGTGTTTTATCCTTTGGACGCCGTGGACGAGGAGGATCTCGTGAGGGATATGACGTGGGACAGTTTTATCGGTTATACCGTGACGGACGTACAGAAAGGCTATTTAGGAGAGATAACAGACGTGGATGAGACGACAATCAACGTCCTTCTGCGTGTCGATCATAAAGGCGAGGAGCTGTTGATCCCAGCCGTGGAGGAGTTGATTACCGAGGCCGACCATGAGGCCCGTAGCCTCACGGTGTCTTTGCCGGAGGGACTGATTGATTTATAATTGAGAATTTATAATTGAAGATTAGGGGTTGAAAAAGAAGAATACGAAATCGTTTTGGCACCGGATCCGGTTTAAATATAAACTTTCCTTCATCAATGAGGGGACGTTGGAGGAGGTGTGGTCTTTCCGGCTTTCGCAGTTATCGGCGTTTGTCACTTTGGCGGTGTTCGCCTTTTTCTTGATCGCCGTTACCGCTTTTATCATCATCAAGACACCGATTCGCAACTACTTGCCGGGTTATCTCGACGTGGAGGTTCGCAAGGAGATTATGCAGAATGCCTTGCGGGCGGATTCGTTGGAGCGTATGATGGAGATCCAGTCCCTTTATCTGGATAACGTGGCCGGAATCCTTTCCGGTACGATGCCCTTGGACTCGATCCGTCAGATAGATTCTTTGGCTAGCAACGATATTAACTATGAGATTCCTCGTAGCAAGGAAGAGACTCGCTTCGTGAAAGATTACGAGGAAGAGGAGAAATATAATTTATCGGTATTGACCGACCCGGGCAAGGTACCGATCGAGGGGGTTTTTTTCTATAAGCCCGTGAATGGCGTGGTCACCTCTCATTATGAGACGGATGTCCATCATTATGGCGTGGATCTGGCCGCGGCCCCGAAGGAGAGTGTCTTGGCTACGTTGGATGGTACGGTGATCTATACCGGTTTCGATCCGAACCACGGAAACGTAATTCAAATACAACATAAGAACGGATTCATCTCGGTTTATAAGCACAACGAATTGTTGCAGAAAGAGGTGGGAGACCATGTGGTAGCCGGTGAGGCGATCGCTCTGGTCGGGAATACGGGAGAGTTGTCTACCGGACCGCACCTGCATTTCGAGTTGTGGTATAAGGGCAATCCGGTGAATCCGGAAGAATATATAGCTTTTTGATAATCCATGAAAAAAAGACAGTTAGCGATATTAGGCTCGACCGGTTCCATCGGGACCCAAGCCTTGGAGGTAGTGAGCGAGCATTCCGATCTTTTCGAGGTGTATGCCTTGACCGCGAATAACCAAGTGGACTTATTGATCAATCAGGCCCGGAAATATATGCCGGAGGTGGTGGTGATCGCCAATGAGCGGAAATATCCCGAGCTGAAAGAGGCCTTGGAGGACTTGCCGATCAAGGTATGGGCGGGTGCCGACGCTATCGCCCAGATGGTGCAGTCGGAGCCGATCGATATGGTGCTGACGGCGATGGTGGGCTATTCCGGCTTGCGACCGACGATCTCGGCGATCAAGGCGGGAAAGGCGATCGCCTTGGCGAATAAGGAAACTTTGGTCGTGGCCGGCGAGCTGATCATGAAGCTGGCCGCCGAGCATAAGGTGCCTATCTTGCCGGTGGACTCGGAACATTCGGCCATTTTTCAATGTTTAACAGGTGCGTACGATAATCCGATCGAGAAGATCTTGCTGACGGCTTCCGGCGGTCCGTTCCGGCGGAAGACGCTGGAGGAGCTGGCTACCGTGACGAAGGCGCAGGCCTTGAGGCATCCGAACTGGACGATGGGGGCGAAGATCACGATAGACTCGGCCTCGATGATGAACAAGGGCTTCGAGATGATCGAGGCGAAATGGTTGTTCGATGTCACGCCGGATCAGGTACAGGTGGTGGTGCACCCACAGTCGGTGATCCACTCGATGGTGCAGTTTGAGGATGGCGCCGTGATCGCCCAGCTGGGAATTCCCGACATGAAATTGCCGATCGCCTACGCTTTCTCGTTCCCGACACGTATGAGGAGCATGGCGCCCCGTCTGGATTTCAACCAATATTCGACCTTGACGTTCGAGGAGCCGGATATGGAACGTTTCCGTAACTTGGCTTTCGCTTTCGAGGCGGCCCGCCAAGGAGGGAATATGCCCTGTATCTTGAATGCCGCCAATGAGGTGGTGGTGGCTGCCTTCCTGCAAGATCGTATCGGCTTCTTGCAAATGAGCGACGTGATCGAGCGGACTATGCGGAAAGCCTCGTTTATCGTCAATCCCTCGTATGAGGATTATGTGGCTACCGACACCGAGGCTAGGCGGTTGGCGGCCGAGTTATTTTGAAATAATTTAAAACAGAACAAACAATAGTAGATGGAAACTTTTTTGATTAAGGCGTTACAGCTCATCTTGAGCTTATCGATACTGGTGATTGTCCACGAGTTCGGGCATTTTATCTTCGCCCGGATTTTCAAGGTGCGGGTAGAGAAGTTCTACCTCTTCTTCGATCCGTGGTTCTCGCTATTCAAGTACAAGCCGAAAAACAGTGACACGGAATACGGCGTAGGCTGGCTTCCGCTGGGAGGATATTGTAAGATCTCCGGTATGATCGACGAGAGTATGGACAAGGAGGCGATGGCCCAGCCGCCCAAGCCTTACGAGTTCCGTTCCAAGCCGGCCGGACAGCGTTTGATGATTATGGTAGCGGGCGTGGTGTTCAACTTCTTGCTGGCTTTGTTTATTTATTCCATGATCTTGTTTACGTGGGGCGATACGTACTTGCCCTTGAAGAACATGAAGATGGGTATGAATTATAGCGAGACGTTCCAGAACGTCGGTTTTCAGGACGGCGATATCTTGCTGAGGGCGGACAATGAGGAGTTGGAGCGTTTCGGTAGCGACAGTTTCCGCAAGGTGGTGGAGGCGAAGACCGTGACGGTGCTCCGTGACGGGCGGGAGACCGTGATCTCCATACCGGAGGATATGATGCAACGTTGCATGCGTGACGGAAAAGGCTTCGCCGATCCTTTGCGTATCCCGATGGTCGTTCGTGAGCTTCCCGACAAGAATGCCCCGGCGGCTCTCGCTGGCATGCTGCCGAAGGATAGCGTGGTGGCTATTAACGGTGTGGCTACCCCGACGTTTTATGATGCCTCCGGGTTATTGTTAGAGAATAAGGGCGAAGAGGTGACAGTAGATTTCTACCGGAACGGCCAGTTGGAGTCGTTGACCATGAGGACGGACTCGGCCGGGAAAATTGGCGTAGCGGTGATGTTGCCTACGGATCTCTATCAGACCGTGACCCGCGAATACGGCTTTTTCGAGTCGTTCCCCGCCGGTATTAAATTAGGTATTAATACCTTGAAGGGATATGTGAACGACATGAAATATGTGTTTACGAAGGAAGGTGCCTCCAGTTTGGGCGGTTTCGGTACGATCGGCGGATTGTTCCCGTCTGTCTGGGATTGGCGGATTTTCTGGGAACGTACGGCTTTTCTATCTATCATCTTGGCGTTCATGAATATCTTGCCGATTCCGGCCTTGGATGGCGGACACGTGATGTTCTTGATCTATGAGGTAGTGGCCCGTCGCAAACCGAGCGATAAATTCCTAGAGTATGCCCAAATGGCAGGTATGTTTATCCTGTTCGCTTTATTGATCTATGCGAATGGAAATGACATCTTCCGCTTCTTCTTCAAGTAACGTACGTCTCTACAACTAGATACAAAAAACCTCCCGGATCACTTTTCTATGTGATCCGGGAGGTTTTTTTGTATGAATAAAGTCCTCTTTCTTATTTCAGGATGTCGTTGATAGAAGCGAGGATCTTCTTGGAGTTCTCGTCTTTCGGGTCGAGTTCGACAGCCTTTGTCAAATATTCTTTCGCTTGCTTGAAGTCTTTGTCGGCTTTCGCTTTCTCGGCGTTGTATTTATCCGGCTCGGAAGTAGCGATCGGGGTAGCGGCCTGTAATATCTTCGCTCCGTTGCCATACAGCATGGCGCCAAGGCTGTAGTAAGCGTTGCTCTGGTAATCCTTGTTCGATACGGCTAGGACCTCTTTGTACATTTTCTCGGCACCGGCCAGATCTCCCTTCTTTTGGGCGGCTTGTCCTTGTTTGATGCAGTAACCGTAAAGCAACTTTTCCAGATTGGTCTTATTCTTGTTTCCATCGGGAATCACTTTTAATCCCTCTTTTACCGTAGTCAGGAATTCTTCAGTCTTGTTTAAGTTACGGTAAGCCATAGCCTCGCCTACATAAGAGTCGTCTACGTTGTAGTTCATCTTAACGGCCATGTCGAAGTATTTGGCGGCCTCGGCGTAGTTCTTCGCTTGATTAGCGGCGTATCCGCAATTGAAGATACGGGCGGTGTCTTGGTAATTGTTTTGTTTCAAGTATTCGCCGTATTTTGTTACGACGGTAGCGTAATCTTTTGCTTTCAAAGCAGCGTCACCTTCATCTCTTAATTTGTCAGCGTCTTGTGCGAATAGGTTTCCGACACATAGGCATAAAGCCACTAATAAAACAATTTTCTTCATGGTAATTATTAAATTTAATTGATTTTGTGCTCTAAGTTAAGGTGTGCGGGAAAAGAAGCCAAGATATTTTACGTTTTTTAGAAAACAATAAAAATAGAAAACATAAAAAAGGGATTGCCGCAAGCAATCCCTAATAATGAAAGATTCTTTGGAACTTATGCTTTGAGTGAAGGAAAAGCCTCAGCCACGGCGGGGTAGACAATCTTTCCTTCCACGATGTTTAATCCCAGTTCTAGGCCCGGATCTTCCTCGCAGGCTTTTTCCCAACCTCTGTCGGCAAGCTTGATCACGTACGGCAGGGTAGCGTTGGTCAAGGCTAATGTGGAAGTCTGCGGGACCGCTCCCGGAATGTTGGCTACGCAGTAATGGAGGATATCGTCTATCTCATAAACCGGATTGGCGTGCGTAGTCGGGTGGGAGGTCTCGAAGCAACCGCCTTGATCGATGGCTACATCTACCAATACGCTGCCCGGTTTTAATAACTTCAACATATCCCGGGTGATCAGGTGCGGGGCCTTGGCTCCGGGGATTAATACGGCGCCGATCACTAAATCGGTAGTGGGTAATTCCTGTTCGATCGTATGCGTGGAAGAGAACAACGTCTTCACGTTTTTCGGCATCGTCTCGGACAGATAGCGTAAGCGGGGAAGCGAGATGTCGGCGATCGTGACATCGGCGCCTAGCCCGGCGGCCATCAAGGCGGCGTTGTGGCCTACCACGCCACCGCCTAAAACCAATACCTTACCCGGTTTCACGCCCGGCACGCCACCTAGCAATACGCCTTTGCCACCTTGCGGTTTCTCAAGGAAACGAGCGCCTTCCTGTACGGACATGCGTCCGGCCACCTCACTCATAGGAATCAAAAGGGGTAACGTATGATCTGGGTTCTCCACGGTCTCGTAAGCCAGACAGATGGAGCCGCTCTTTATCATGGCAAGGGTGAGAGCCTCGTCGGATGCGAAATGGAAGTAGGTGAAGACAAGCTGTCCTTTGCGTACCAAGGGATATTCGCTGGCGATCGGTTCTTTTACTTTTACGATCATCTCGGCAATTCCATATACATCCTCAATGGACGGGAGTATCCGGGCCCCTGCCGCCACATAGGCATCATCGGCGAAACCACTGTTTATACCAGCCGTGTGTTGTACATACACGGTATGACCTCTTTTCACCAACTCTTTGGCTCCGGCGGGAGTAAGAGCTACCCTGTTCTCGTTGTTCTTGATTTCTTTTGGAATTCCAATAATCATAATGGTAGCATTTAATGGGTTTATATGCCTGCAATATACAAAAAAGAGGAACAGATTGGTATTCTGTCCCTCTTTTTTTATCTTATTTCTTGTTCCTTATAAACCTTGTCCGTGGCAGTTCTTGTATTTCTTGCCACTTCCGCAAGGACATGGATCATTGCGTCCTACTCGTTTCTCGGCACGGACTGGAGCTTGCTTCGGCTGAGGTGCCTCGGCTTGGGTGTTGTTTCCGCTCAAGTCTGTTTTCTCCGTGCGGTAACGGCTCATATCCTCGTGCTTCTCCGGGGCGGCCTCTTGTACGGCGATACGTTGACGGGCTCTTTCCTCGGCGATCGCTTGGGCGGCTTGCTGGGCTACGGCCGCTTGACGGGCTTGCATGGCTTGGCGTTGCTCCTCGGTCGGCTCCTCACGTACCGGGATCTGTCCACGCATCAAGATGGCGGCTGTCTTACGGTTCATGTTGTCTACCATTGTCTTGAACAGGTTGTAAGATTCAAGTTTGTAGATCAACAAAGGATCCTTGTTCTCGTAGCTAGCGTTTTGTACGGAGTGGCGCAACTCGTCCATCTCACGTAGATGCTCTTTCCATCCCTCGTCGATCATATGCAATACGATTGATTTCTGGAAGGATTTAACGATTGCCTTACATTCCGTGTCGTAAGCCTCTTTCAGGTTACAAGATACATTATACATGCGCTTGCCGTCCGTGATAGGGATCATGATGTTCTCGTACATCGCTCCTTGATTCTCGTACACTTGCTTGATGACCGGGTGAGCGACTTGCGTCATGCGTTCCATGCGACGTTTGTAAGTCTTCAATGCCTCCTCGAACAATTTCTCTACGAGTTGCTCCGGTTTCATGCTCTTGAATTCGTCTTCCGTGAACGGACTTTCCATGGCGAATGTCTTGAACAATTCTAATTTGAAGCCCTCGAAGTCCTCGGCGTGTTGATCGGCGATAGCCGTAGAAGTATCGTAAATCGTGTTCAATACGTCCAGACCGATACGCTCTCCCATCAAGGCGTGGCGACGGCGGGTGTAGATTACGTTACGTTGTGAGTTCATCACGTCGTCGTATTCCAACAGACGTTTACGGATACCGAAGTTGTTTTCCTCTACCTTCTTCTGGGCACGTTCTACGGACTTGCTCAACATATTGTGCTCCAGAACCTCGCCTTCCTTGAAACCAAGCTTATCCATCAAGCCGGCGATCTTCTCGGAAGCGAATAAACGCATCAAGTCGTCTTCCAGAGATACGAAGAATACGGATGAACCCGGGTCTCCCTGACGTCCGGCACGACCACGTAACTGACGGTCTACACGACGGCTCTCATGGCGTTCCGTACCGATGATCGCCAAACCGCCGGCATCCTTAACTTCTTTAGATAGCTTGATATCGGTACCACGACCGGCCATATTGGTAGCGATCGTAACCGTACTTCTCAGACCCGCCAAGGCCACGATCTCGGCCTCTTTCTGGTGCAACTTAGCGTTCAATACATTGTGCTGGATCTTACGCATCGTAAGCATACGGCTCAATAACTCGGAGATCTCTACGGATGTCGTACCCACCAATACCGGGCGGCCTGCCTCCGTCAGCTGAACGATTTCCTCGATAACAGCGTTATATTTCTCACGTTTTGTCTTGTAGATACGATCGTTCATATCGTTACGGGCGATCGGTCGGTTGGTTGGGATCACTACTACGTCCAATTTGTAGATATCCCAGAACTCGCCTGCTTCCGTCTCCGCCGTACCGGTCATACCGGATAACTTATGGTACATACGGAAGTAGTTCTGCAAGGTGATCGTGGCGAATGTTTGTGTAGCGGCCTCTACCTTTACACGTTCCTTAGCCTCGATCGCTTGGTGCAGGCCATCGGAATAACGACGTCCGTCCATGATACGACCCGTCTGCTCGTCAACGATCATGACCTTGTTGTCCATAACCACGTACTCATCATCCTTCTCGAATAAGGTGTAAGCTTTCAACAACTGGTTGATGGTATGTACACGCTCGCTCTTAACGGAATAGTTCGCCAAGATCTCGTCCTTCTTGGCTTGCTTTTCCTCTTCCGTGCCTTGCATATTCTCCAGTTGAGACAACTCGGAAGTGATGTCTGGAAGCACGAAGAAGGTAGGATCATCGGTTTTGCCGGTCAGCAAATCGATACCCTTGTCCGTCAATTCGATACTGTTGTTCTTCTCATCGATCACGAAATACAGCTCATCGGTAGCCTCATGCATATGGCGCATGTTCTCGGACATGAAGTATTCCTCGGTCTTCAACATCTGCGCTTTTACGCCCTGCTCGCTCAAGTACTTGATCAACGCCTTGTTGCGGGGAAATCCCTTGAAAGAACGATATAATTGTATGGTACCTTCCTCTACGACCTTCTGGTCGTCGCTAGCCATTTTCTTCTTGGCCTCGATCAATAATTTGGAGCAAAGGTCTTTCTGCGCGTTCACGACAACCTCCACGTTCGGGCGGAATTGCTCGAATAATTGTTCCTCGCCACGAGGGATCGGTCCGGAGATGATCAACGGCGTACGGGCGTCATCGATCAATACGGAGTCCACCTCATCGACGATGGAGTAGTTATGCTTGCGTTGTACCAAGTCTTTCGGGCTGATCGCCATATTGTCACGCAAGTAGTCGAAACCGAACTCGTTGTTCGTACCGAACGTGATATCTGCCTCGTAAGCCTTACGGCGAGCCTCGGAGTTCGGCTGGTGCTTATCGATACAGTCTACGGAAAGTCCGTGGAACATATAAAGCGGTCCCATCCACTCAGAGTCACGTTTTGACAAGTAATCATTCACGGTTACCACGTGTACACCGTTACGTGTCAAGGCGTTCAAAAATACCGGAAGGGTAGCTACCAAGGTCTTACCTTCACCGGTAGCCATCTCGGCGATCTTACCTTTATGAAGAACGACGCCACCAAATAGCTGAACGTCGTAATGGATCATATCCCATGTGATCTCGTTTCCACCGGCTTTCCAGTGATTGGCGTAAATCGCCTTATCGTCCTCGATGCGGACAAAGTCGAAACGAGCGGCCAGATCCCGGTCGAATTGGTTAGCGGTAACTACCACTTCCTCATTCTCGGCGAAACGGCGGGCCGTATCTTTCATGATGGCGAATACCTCGGGCAAAGATTGCTCCAGTACCACTTCCATCTTGTCCGTGATGGCTTTCTCGATTTTATCTACCTCGGCCCAGATCGCCTCACGTTCTTCCAGTTCCTTATCCTCGATGCCTTTGCGAAGCTCTTCCACTTGCGCTTTCTCCTCGGCTACGTAGTCTTGGATACGTTGTTTGATCTCATCTGTTTTCGCACGCAACTCATCGTTCGAGAGTGCCTTGATTGACGGATATACGGCCTTTACCTTATCTACGTAAGGTGTGATTTCTTTAAGGTCACGCTGCGACTTATTGCCGAACAGCTTCGTCATAAACTCATTAAATCCCATGATTCTTATGTTAATTGATAATTGAAAATTGAAAATTGAAAATTGAGAGTTCAACTTCCGATAGTCAATGAGCAATCATCGTCTGTTATTACTTTGTTATTTGAATTCAGATAAAATACTTAGGGGAGAACCACCTACCTTTCCCTTCTATGATAATTTTAATTCTCAATTACCAATTTTCAATTCCCAAAGCGGTAGGCTTTGAGTAGCGTTTGGTGGCCTGATTCTTAGCACATGGGTTACCGTGGGGGCTACCTCAGTGGCCTTGACTTCGCGGTAGATATGTTGGGGTTTCAACCCGTTGCCCATAAATACCAGCGGGGTGATAACAGCATTATTGCGTATAATCTTGACTTTTTCTTTCGGATTGTCGAGGTTTACTTTCCAACCGGGTTGCAACTCGATGATCAGATCGCCCCGTCTCAAATGGTGCGTACCTTGACGGAATTTGGCGGTTCCCTCGTTCCAGTCGCCCGTAAGCAAGCTCCTGCCCGTGGTGACGAGTTGTACGCCACTAAATTCCTGTATGAATTCGGCGGCCTTGTTCTGTAAAGTCGTCAAATCCAACTTGGCGTCTTCTATCGCCTTGCGGTTCAAGTAGATCTGGTTATTGTAGTATCCTTGTACCCAACTGGTATGTTGGCCGTAAATGGCCATCAAGTACATATTAAGCAGGGCCAGACAACGTTTCGGGTGGAACTCGCCACCGTTCACCATCAAGCCGTCCGGATAAGACTCCTCGCTTTTATAATAACCGGAACCGGTGAAGACTACCAATGTATTGGCCAAGCCCACTTTCTTGTCGATCGTATCCAGTAGCTTCTCGATATCTTGATCGAGTTGATAATACGTATCTTGAATCTCCCGGGTGTATTCCTTGCTCATCGTACCCCGGTAATTGCCCGCGTAGTACGTGATAGACAACATATCCGGGCAACTGCGTGTACCAAACCCTCCGTACTCTAGGAACTGGAGGGCCAAGCGATTGATCTCCTTATTGATGAACGGAGAGGTCTTTAGGTTCGGATAGCAGTTCGCGAACTTCTCGCTGAACGTATAGCGGAAAGGAAGATCATCCAATACGTAAGGAAAGGCATCGTATTTCTCCATCGGAAGGGTAGGAGTCCATACCATGGTTTCTAAGCGTGACGCCAAGGATTCCGGGCCGTTATTATAGCGGTCTACGTACCAAGGGATTCCCTTGTAGTACGTCGTGGTAGCCCATTTCCCGTTGGTGTTATCCATCCAGAAAGCTCCGTTCGCCGCATGTCCGGCGGAAAGGATGGCGCTCTCGGCATCCGGGGCGATGGAATATACGTCGCTTCTTCCTTGAGAGGCGATTTTCAACTCGTCGCCGATCGTGGAACTGAATAAATTCTTGGGCGAATAATTCTCTTTCGTGTAATTACCCAGATATTCAGGATCATTTAAGATCGAGACCTCTTTCTCTTTCTCGAAATCAAACGTCTTCTCCCCCGCGATACCGCTGAAGCAAGGGTTGCTTCCGGTAAAAAGAGTCGCGAACGCGCTGGCTTGGTCTATGTCCGAGAACTCGAAGCGGATATTGTTGTACACCAACCCCTCGTTCATCAAACGCTTGAAGCCACGTTCACCAAATGTATTATAAAAGTATTCTATATAGTCGCCCCTTAGCTGATCCACAGTAATACATACCACCAATTTGGGGGTACGTTGCTGCGCCTCAAGGTTTGTTACCACGAGGATAGCGATAAGTGACGTTATAATTTTTCTCATCCGATTCTCCATATCTTTCTGTAAACACCCCAACCCGAACGAACCCAAATCGAGGCTACAAGCGGAATAAAGGCACTGTTTAGATGTTGCGGAATGAAATACCATCCCAGTAACATCAGCGTAAGCGCCGCAAAGTTAATAAAATGATAGTAATATGCAGCCTTCTTCAGCTTTTTTACGCAAAACAAAATAACAGCGATCAAATCCAGCGGCTGTAACCATACCAAAGACCAGTTCGGCCACGTGCAGGGATGGACGGATATGAAGCTAAGAAAGAAGAGGATGACACCTCCGGCTCCGGCTACCGAGAAAAGGACACAATCCACCCACAAGAAGTATTTTTTTTTGCGCCATTCGATCCAAGTAAGCCCTAAAACGATTCCGAACAGAAGCCAAGCGCAGACTAAAGGAGTGAATAAATCCCAGATATCTTTTTCCGGCTCGTCGGCTTCCCCGGCTCCGATCACGTGGGTCTCGCTCACCAATGGGCGGATTGTCCCGTCCGGGCCCGTGATGGTGGCTTTAGAGAACGCTTCTTTTAGATAAGGGGGGAGGAAGAGCATCTCGTGCTGGGTGGCCTCCCGGTCGGTGGGGCTGCCTAGCGCTAGGTCGCATCCGAATGTGAGCCACGGATGGTTTCGGGTACAATAATTAATAAGATCCCGGAAGGTCTGGGATTGATAGGGATACTGATAATCGACGCTCCCGTTGATCTCCTTTTCCAAGATCGCGGCAGGGCGGGTAGCGCAATTATCGAAGAAGAAGTTATAACGATATACCCTGTTCTCCGGCCTGTAATTAATAAGCAGGGCATCCCATATATGTTCTTTCTCTTCTTGGGTGAGGTTCAATACTTGTTCCGTGATATCGCTGCCCCGCATTTGGTACTCGATCACGTAGTCTTGGAAATCGGCTACTCCCAGTTTATAATCCGTCTCTCCTTTAGCGAATCGGTAGATAAAATTAGGTTTGGAGAAATCAAATATACCGTAATTGAATATATAATCTATATTTTGCTTGGGATCGTATATGCGTAGAGCGGCATGCCCGTACACGGTGAATACCTCTTCATCGTATGGTGCGCTGGTCATCAGACTGATACGGGCTTCCTCGCTCAGTTTGGGTTGCGCCATCGCCGATAGGGAAAGAATCCCCAGCAGGAATAGAAATATGCTTTTTGTCATTCTCTTCTTGATTATTTGACGCAAAGGTAGATTATTTTTCTTAAACAGTATAGATCGTTTAAGCATAACATATGGCTTTATGTCGAGAAAAGAGATAGCTTTGTTTTTATTATAAAGGGAAAAGGAAACTTGGTTATATCTTTGATTATAAGAGTGTTGCAGTTTTTGTGGATTTTTTTTTAAGAAACTTTAGTTTCTTCTAAGGAAAACAAAAGTTTTCCTATGAGGAAACAGAAGTTTCCCTTGCACAAAACTCTAGTTTCTAGCTAGAGAAACAGACGTTGCTTTTAGAAGGAGCATTGAGGAGATAAAACAAAATTAGGCGACCATCCTTATTTGGATAATCGCCTAATGCCTGATAGAGCGGTAGGCGAGGCTCGAACTCGTGACCCTCAGCTTGGGAAGCTGATGCTCTACCAACTGAGCTACTACCGCATTGCGAGTGCAAATGTATACAAATCTTTCTTTTTTTAGTAACTTTGGCGAGAAAATTTTATAAAAAAGAATTAAGTATGGAAAAACTAGTCTTGATAAAGGTAGGAGGGAAGATCGTTGAGGAAGAAGAAACGCTTCGTCAATTATTGAACGATTTCGCTGCTATCGAGGGATATAAGGTCTTGGTGCATGGGGGAGGACGCTCGGCTACCAAGCTTGCCGCCCAATTAGGGATCGAGAGCAAGATGGTGAACGGTCGCCGTATTACGGATGCCGAGACCTTGAAGGTCGTGACAATGGTCTATGGCGGGTTGGTGAATAAAAACATCGTAGCGGGCTTGCAGGCGTTGGGCGTGAACGCTTTAGGCTTGACCGGTGCGGACATGAACTTGATGCGTTCGGATAAACGTCCCGTGAAGGATGTAGACTATGGTTTCGTAGGCGACGTGAAAGAGGTGAATGCCGATTTGCTAGCCTCTCTTATCCATCAAGGTATCGTGCCGGTACTGGCTCCTCTTACACATGATAAGCAAGGCCATATGTTGAATACGAACGCTGATACGATAGCGGGAGAAGCCGCTAAAGCGTTGGCGAAACATTTTGAGGTGACATTGATGTTCTGTTTCGAGAAAAAAGGCGTTTTGTTGGACGAGAACGATGATGAGAGCGTGATACCGGAAATCGATCGTATAGCGTTTAAGGGATATGTAGAACAAGGAATTATCCAAGGGGGCATGATCCCAAAGCTGGAAAACGCTTACCAAGCGATAGACGCCGGGGTGAAGCAGGTGATTATTACGCAAGCCTCGGAGATTCACCAAGGAAAAGGGACGAGAGTCTTTTAAATAAATGAGGGGCTGTTTATAGCCCCTCACGTACATTATATAATAGGTCTATCAAAGACTCCGAATCTTGATATTACGGAACCAGATTAATGAATCCCCATGTTTTCCTTGTAGTCCGATAAATCCTTTAGTCGGTAATTCGGCGAAAGGTTTGGGCAACCAACTTGGGATATCGCTTCCATCCGGGTTCTTGGTGCCGGAAGTCCATTTGCTCATATCCATTTCGGTAACTTTCTTTCCGTTGAGGATAACCATGATATGTTGTCCGGCGCATTTGATACGCATATGATTCCACTCTCCGGGTTTTTTGACAACCTTGTCTTGCACGGCGCCTAGATGTCCGTAAATGGCTCCGCATTTCTCATACGGCTTGCCGTTTCCCCATTTTTCACAATGGTCGTCCGCTATCTGTATTTCTACCGAGTTGGGTATCCAATCCTTCGTGTCCGTACAGTAAACGACTACTCCGCTGTTCGTGCCCACGTCGGTCTTAAAATCAAGATCCAGCTCGAAGTTCTCATATTCATCCTTTGTCCAGATAGACTCGTCCTTCACGGCACCTAACACGCCATCAGTCTCGCTCCAAACTTCCGGATTGTAGTTGGCGTTTTCTAGATTTTTACCGAAGAGAGGCTTCCATTTATTGTTATCCGCCGCGAATAAGGAGAATGTACCTGCCACACACCATAAAGTAGCCATGGCTAAAAGAAAATGTTTCATGCTATTAGTTTTAAAGATTTACGTGAGGCAAATGTATTCATTTATTTTGGAAGAAACATAGTCTACGAAGAACGATTTTATTTACAAGTGAAAGCGAAATAGGTTGAAATGCTATGATTCTTAAGGAAATCTTCTTTTTTTATCAAAAATCAAATAGTTTGTTAAAATGATATTAAAATCTTGCATAATCTTTATTGTTGTAAAATAGATTAACTGAAAATTACCTATTGCTTGATTGGTTTTGTGTTATTATGATATTGCTTGTGTATCAAAATATGTATTTAATAGCTCTAAAAATGACGTTGTGAAATATATTTGACTGTTTTAATGACATAAAACTATAGTATTATTTGTTTTTAACAGAAAATATTCTTTATATTTGCGGTGTGAAGATTAGGTGTATGTGTGATTATATATAAAAGTAAAGTGAATATTTTAATGTAATTTTAAATATATGCATGTATAATCCTGCTGTTTTAAACTAAGTTCTTCGTAAACTATGGTAAGTTATGTGTGAATTTTGATTTAAATAATTAATTGTTAAATTAAAAGTGTGTTTATGAGAAGGTTGACTTTTTTGTTATTATGCTTGTTTATAGGCATAGGAGTCGCAACGGCACAGACGATGAAGATAACAGGTAATGTTATATCATCGGAAGATCAGCAACCCGTGATCGGTGCGGCTGTCGTTGTGAAAGGCACTACGATTGGTACGGTTACGGACTTTGAGGGAAACTTTAGTTTAGATGTACCGAGAGACGCTAAGATGATCTTTATTTCTTATGTAGGATTGAAAACGAAGGAAGTACCTGTGGCATCCGTGATCAACGTTGTTTTGGACTCGGATTCAAAAGCGTTGGATGAGGTGGTTGTAACCGCTATGGGTTTGACTCGTGAGAAGAAAGCCTTGGGTTATGCCCTGCAAGAGGTGAAATCTGATGAGTTGACAAAAGCTGGCCAACAGAGCTTGGCGACCTCACTTTCCGGTAAGATCGCCGGTGTGCAGATTACTTCTCAAGGTGGACAGGTTGGTGCGTCGCAGAATATCGTGGTTCGCGGTAATTCCTCTTTTGGTAATAACCAACCGTTGATCGTTGTGGATGGTGTGCCTATCGCTAATGATAACGCGAAAGGTGCCACTGTAAACTTGGGTTCCGGCTTGAATGATATTAATCCGGAGGATATAGAGTCTATCTCTGTGTTAAAGGGTGGATCTGCCGCTTTGTATGGTATGCGTGCCGGTAATGGCGTTATCTTGGTTACTACTAAATCCGGTAAGAAAGACAAGGGTGTATCTATCTCTTATGAGGGTGATATCACGATTGACCGGGTTTATAATTTGCCTAGATTGCAGAATAAGTACGGACAAGGCTATTACGCTTCCGAGTATGATTGGAAGGAAGCGCAAGCGGGGGGATATTCTGGCGATTATCAAGCTTTTGCCTTGGAGAATGGTTACAATTATGTAGATGGTATGGGTAGTGGTATCAACGATAACGCGGATGAGTCTTGGGGACCTCGCTTGGATATCGGATTGAATTTGCCGCAATACAATAGCCCGGTGATCGATGGCGTGCGTCAGGCTACTCCTTGGGTTTCCAGCCCGGACAATATCAAGAATTTCTTCCAAACGGGTTATTCTATGAATCATACGGTGGCTTTGTCTGCCTCTACGGATAAAACGTCTACACGCGCGTCTTTATCTTTCCGTGATCAAGGCGGTACGACCCCGAACACTGATCAGAAGCGCTATGCTATGGCGGTGAACACGAAAATGACGTTTAATAAGTATATTGATTTCGACTTGTCCGCGAATTATATTCGCACGAAAAGCGCAAACTTGCCGGGTACGGGATATAACAGTACGAATGCTTTGCAGTCTATCATGCAGTGGTTTGGTCGTCAAGTTGATTTGAAGGATTTGAAGAATAATTGGGACCAAGTGGATGAGTATGGAAAATATACGCATTATAACTGGATACAGTCTTTCCATGCGAATCCGTATTGGACATTGAATAAGAATACCAATAGTTATGATCGTAATCGTTTCTATGGCAAGACCTCTTTGTATATCAAACCGACCGATTGGTTAAAGTTTGAAGGTCGTATGGGCTTGGATCATTACGATTCTAATCAGTTCTCTCGTATTTTATGGAATATCGACTATCCGAATGGATATTTCCGTAGCTTCGACCGTTCGATGACTGAGTTTAACGCGGACTTTATCGCCTACGTGAACAAGAACTTCGGTGATTGGGCCTTGAATGGTTTGGCAGGAGCCAACTATCGTGATTATCAAACAGCTATCATGGGGACAGGTGCGGACGAATTGACCGCAGAGGGATTGTTTACCGTAGCGAACGCTCATGGAACCCCGTACACCTTGAACGACCATGAGAAACGTCGTTCAAACTCTGTATACGCTAATGCCTCTATCGGCTACAAGAATATGGCTTATGCCGAGGTAAGTGTCCGTAATGACTGGGACTCTACGATCAAGGACGCTTTCTTCTATCCTTCTTTCAGTGGTAGCTGGATCTTGACCGAGACATTCCCCGGATTGCAAAATGGCGATTATTTGAATTTCTTGAAATTGCGTGGTGGTTGGGCAAAGATCGGTTCCGCAACGGACCCGTATCGTTCGAACGCTTATTATTCATTGATCAGTTCTTCGTTCAATGGTACTACATTATTCTATAATCCGACAATCCTTCCTCCTACAAATCTTCGTCCGGAGAGCGTAAAGACTTGGGAAGTTGGTGTTGAGGCTAATTTGTTCAACAATCGTTTGCATATTGATGCCGCATATTATAATAAGGTGACGAGCGATCAGATCATGAATGCGAACGTGGCTACCTCTACCGGTTATACCTCTATGTATATCAACGCTGGAAAGATCAGCAACAAGGGTGTCGAGTTGCAGGTATCCGGTGATATCATCAAGAATCCGAAGGGATTCAACTGGACGGCTACGTTGAACTGGGCGAAGGATAAGAGCCGAATTGATGAGCTTTATACAGATCCCGTTACCGGACAGTCCTTGGACGCTTACCAAATCGGTAGTAGCTGGAGCGTGAAGAACTATGCTATGGTCGGTAAGAGCTGGGGTACTTTGGTAGGTACAGGTTACGTATATAATGAGGATGGCTCGATCTTGGTAGAGGATGGTATTCCTGTCTACGAGGCCGGAAAAGAGATCGGTGATGTTACGCCGAAGTGGTTGGCTGGTTTCAGCAATGAGTTCTCTTATAAGGATTGGAGCTTCGGTTTCTTATTGGATTTCCGTTTGGGCGGTGACGTATATTCTGTTACACAAGCATTCGGTTCTCAGACGGGTATCTTGAAACACACGGCAGAAGGCGATTTGCGTGAGAATGGCGTCGTACTTGGCCAGAATTATATGACGGACAAGGTCTTCAAGACCGCTGATGGTAAGATTAATGATGTCGCTGTCAACGCGGAGGACTTCTTCTATAATTATTATACGATTTGTGAGATGTCGGTATTCGATGGTTCTTACTTGAAATTGCGTGAGGCTCACCTGACGTATAATTTCCCGAAATCAATTCTAGAGAAGACTAAATGTATCAAGGCCGCTCATGTATCATTGGTTGGTACGAACTTGGCGTTGCTTTGGGTGCATAAGTCAAATATCGCTCATATTGATCCGGAGTCTACAAGTACCGGTGGCGATGACCCCGAGACTACGGCTACAAGCAGAGGATTTAACTCTGGTGTAGGTTTTGAGTCCAACTCTTATCCTCCTTCTCGTAGCTTTGGTCTTAAATTAGGTGTAACATTTTAATCAACATTAATCTGAGGAATTTAATATGAAAAGATATATCAAGAATTTCATGATGGCTATGATGGTCGGTGCTACTGTATTCGGTAGCTCGTGTACCGATTCGTTTGAGGAGGTCAATACAGACCCGGATAGCCCTACGGATGTGCCTACGACGAATCTTCTGGCGTATTCTTTATATTACACATCCTATCGTCTGTATGATCGGTGGTTCGCAATGGATGAGCCGATGACTTTCTGCGGATATGCTTCGAAGATGACTTATATCGACGAGTCCCGCTATAATTTCCGTACGGGTGTACAGGATACGAACTGGGAGTATTTGTATCGTATATTGAATAACCTAAAAGATATCGAGAAGCGTGCCACGTTTAATGAGACTCCTAATATGCTGAACGTATCGAAGGTTATGCAGGTTCATTTGATGCAGGTAGCCACGGATCGTTGGCGGGATGTCCCTTATACGGATGCCGCTAAGATGACAGATGGGGTCTTGCAGCCGAAATACGATAAGCAAGAGGATATTTATCCGGGCTTATTGGCTACGTTGAAGGAAGCTGCGGATGGCTTTGCCGATGGTGGTAGTGATGACTTAGGCGAGGGAGACTTGTTATTCGGTGGTGATATCGAGAAGTGGCAGAGATATTGTAATTCTATGCGTCTTCGTTTAGCGATGCGTATCTCAGAGGTTTCCCCGGCGTTGGCTAAGGAGACCGTAGAGGAAGTCATGGGTAATCCCACTAAGTATCCGATCATGGAAAGCAACGATGATAATGCTTTCTTCTGGTGGATTGGAACAGACCCCAACTATTACGAACCGATGGCAGACGGTTATCGTACACGTAAGACGGAGTATTGTGCCGCAGACGTGATCGTGGATCATATGAATACACGTGAGGACCCTCGTTGCTCATCTTATTTCCAACCCACAAAAGAAAGTGTGGAGGCCGGTGAGCCTAAGTATGTAGGTTATACGATCGGGGCGAAAGCGAATGCGGTAGCTTCTAAATATTCCATTTGGGGAGCACGTTTCTTCACGGACTTGGCTGGTTTTTCTCCTTATATGCGTGTCGCTGAGCCTTGGTTTTGTGTCGCTGAGGCATCTATGTTGGGATGGAATACCGGAATCTCCGCAGAGGACGCATACAATAAGGCTGTTACCTATTCCATGGAAGAGAATAGCGTATCTGCCGAAGATATAGCGGATTACCTTGCGAACGCGGGTAAGTTCACGAATGATAAGAAACAGATTTATTATGAGGAATGGGTTGCCATGTTCAAGCAAGGAATGGAAGGTTGGTCATTGTATCGCCGTACAGGCGTGCCAGACAACTTGTATCCGGCTCCGGGCCGTCCGGCAAACTATTCTAATCATAACGTACCCCCGTTCCGCTCTCCGTATCCTGATAAGGAACGTAATTTGAACAATGCGAATTGCGCTCCGTTCGATGCGGAAGTCGTGGATAATTTGTGGGGTAAACAAATGTGGTGGGATACACGTACAGGCGTTCATTAACTACTAGTTAACATAGACATACCAAGTGCCTGTATACTATAGAGGGGCTGCTCGTGATGAGTGGCCCCTTTTTTTGTCATTATGCGTCATTTTTAAATAAACTATGTACCTTTGTCCGGCTTATTTAGAAAAAAGATGGAAAAAGAAGGAATGATGGTGGTCGATATTAAGAATATCGTTACTCGTTTGCCGGAATTGCGGTTTACGGCACCCGTGAATTGGAGAATTGATGAAGGGCAGCAATGGGCTGTGGTCGGTCCGAATGGCGCTGGTAAAACCTTGATAGCGGATATTATGCAGCGTAAATTCGCTTTTAAGGAAGGTGAGGTCGTGTTCTCCGGGGATAGTAAGGTGAGTGACTTTATCAAGAGCATAGCGTTTAAGGATATTTATTCGTTGGCGGATTGCCGGAATTCTTATTACCAACAGCGTTGGCATTCGACAGAGACGGAGGAGATGCCTACTGTCGAGGAATTGTTGAAGGAATATGCCAGCTCTGATAATTTAGCGAAGATATTGACTCTTTTCGGTATAGAGGATTTATTGCCTAAGCGGTTGCTCTTCTTATCAAGTGGTGAATTACGAAAATTCTTGATTGTCCGGACGTTGCTTAGTCGTCCTCGTGTCTTGATCTTGGATAATCCTTTTATCGGCTTAGACGCTCCATCCCGGGATTTATTGGTAGAGATGCTGGGGCAAATGACAAAATTGAATGGTGTTCAAGTTGTCTTGTTATTATCTAACCCCAATGACATACCGGCAATGATCACGCATGTATTGCCTATCCATGATTGTACTTGCTTGCCTCCGCTGACTCGAGAGGAGTTTATGTCGGATACGGAATTAATCGCCCGTCTTTTTCCAACGGAAGGCATTCATGCATGCGAGGAAGTTGGAAAGGTTCGTTTACCTGTGGATATGAACAAGATAGCCTCTTTACATGAGGTGACTTTACGCATGGAACATGTGAAAATACGCTATGGTAGCCGTACGATCTTGAAAGATTTGGATTGGGAAATCAAGAATGGGGAGAAGTGGGCGTTATTCGGTCCGAATGGCGCTGGTAAATCTACCTTGCTGAGTTTGGTTTACGCGGATAATCCCCAGTCGTATGCGAATACGTTGTATTTGTTTGATAGAAAGAGAGGTTCCGGGGAAAGTATTTGGGATATCAAGAAGCGTATCGGATATGTATCGCCGGAGATGCACTTATATTATAAAGAGAATGTCCCTACCTTGAATATTGTCGGTTCCGGCTTTTTCGATTCGATCGGCTTGTTTCGTAAGTGTAATGCGGAGCAAGAAACGGTAGCCTTGGAGTGGATGAAAGTTTTTGGCATCGAACATTTGAAAGACCGTTTATTCTTGACCTTATCATCGGGAGAACAACGTTTGGCTTTATTAGCGAGAGCTTTCGTGAAAGATCCCGATTTAATTATATTAGATGAGCCTCTCCACGGTCTGGATGTGAGCAATAAGAAAAAGGCGGCTGCTATTATCGAGCAATTCTGCGATCGCCCGGGAAAAACCTTGATTTACGTAACCCATTACCCGCATGAATTACCTGCTTGCGTAGACAAGCGGTTCGAGCTAGTGAAGCATGCGTAAATTATCCTTATAAGGACTTGAAAAAAACATAGTTATGATTTTTCAAAAGATAAGTATGAATTGAAAAAATCATAACTATGAATTTATAAGGTCATTTAACGGCTACCACCCGCCCACCAGACCGGTTCGCTGTATACATATTGGCCATCGCCAACAGCTTCCTTGATATTGTTATTTGCTGTTGCGTCACCAGAGCCATAAATGAAGCGTAATGGGAATTTACCTTTATTTTTTAATGTGATAAAGTCTTCACCCGCCGCTTTTAATCTACGATAATCGTTATAAGCCTCGACAGCCTCACCTGATGCGCCAAAGAAAGCAAGATATTTCTGGATCATGGTTTCTTTTAGCGGGTTAGCCTCGAATAACGGTTTTACGTTCTTATCAAAATATTCAGCGGCAACCTCTTCTGTTAGATCGGCTTTTGCTGTAGCCCCTCCATAATTTAATAAATCCGGGCAATTGATCGTTGCTTGGATAGAACGATTCATGTTATTAAATGCTACTTGTATCGCCTCTTTTAGTATTGGTTCAGCCTCGTCTTTTTTATTCAATCGACAAAGAGCTTCTGCTTTCAGGAATAATAATTCATGATAACTTAGCATCATTGTCGGAGCTAAAGAAGAGCCATAAAATATGGAAGTGTCGTATGTGAATTGCACTTGTTCAGGCTTCCCGTTTGGTGCGGCGTTAACCTCTGAAGGATCTTCACGTTGTACCCAGTCCGGGTCCATAAAGGCACGTGTTCCCCTCGGATCGTTACGTTCTACAAACTTTTCCACTATACTTTGGCTAGCGGCTAGAGCATCACGAGTAAAGCAGAACCCAAATAGAGGATTGATATTGGTGACACCATCATAGAAATTAAATTTTAACTCTTCGCTTGAAGATTCAAACGATTTAGATATGCAATCTAGGACAGTGTTCAATGAAGCGGTCTTGTCCGATGCTCTATTTAAGAGATGCATTGTTAATCGGGCTTTTAAGGCGTAAGCCGCTTTTTTCCATTTACCTCCGTTGCCCCCATAAGCCAGATCATTTGTTCCTACCGCTCCCATGGCATCTGTACCATCGAAATTACTGATAGCGTCATCTATTAATTTAAAGATGTCACTGTAAATAGATTCTTGAGAGTCTATTTTAGGCTGCATGCTAATATTCATATCGCAAGCTTCTGTCCAAGGCACATCTCCAAATAAATCGGTAAGTACCGCTAGGTTATAGGCGGCGAAAAACTGTCCGATTCCTAGCGTGATTTGGTTACCTGCTTCTTCTCCTTCTCCGGAACACTTAGCTATTACTGTTTTAGCGTTCTTTAGGTTGGTATAGGTAGAAGACCATACATTGTTATAAGTATTTGTTGAAGATGGTTCTCCATTTCGAGTCTCGGCATTGAATAACTGATTATGAATACCTGCTTCTTGCTCAATATATACAGATGCATAAGTAGAGAAATCGCCTCCTACGGTGCTGAATGCGGTAGAAGTGATCAAGTCTGTTACAATAAATTTGGCTTGTACATCCTGTGCGTGATTTTTGTCTACATTAATATCGTCCATTACGCTATCTGTACAAGAAATCATAGGAACTGCCAGCAATGCCAGAGCCAATAATCCATGCGTTAACTTATATTTATTCATATGAGTAATCATTTTAGAATTTAACATTTAGACCAAAACCGTAACTAGAAGTTGTTGGTAATGAGAAACGTTCAAAAGAACCAGCCATATTCGTGTTTCCTTGAGTGGATTCCGGGTCTATGTTAGCAAGTTCGGACCAAACCAAGATATTTCTTGCGAAAACATTCAAGTTGACTTCTAACCATTTTTTCTGGAATACAGGATAACTAACAGCTAATTCTCTTAACTTAATAAACGAGCTATTATATACGGAAGATTCGTTGATATTATTGATCGTCTCATAATAATGTTGCATCTCGTTCGCTCCGGATATAGGTGTCGTGTTTTTGGAGCCGTCTTCCTTAACTCCTTCAACAATGAATGATCCTTCTCGATTTTCAGTGTTTTTACTTACACCATACATGTCAAGAAGACCATTTGTTCCACAATAAATCTGTCCTCCTTGCTTCCAATCGAATACAGCGCTAATATTGAATTTCCACAAACGTAAATTTGTATTGAAACCAAGGATAAAATCCGGAGAGACTTTACCGATTACATCATCTTTACCAGCCATGGGAACTCCATCCTCGTCGACAATCAAGTTACCGTTATCGTCTCTTGCGTAAGAGACTCCGTATATTACCGGGAATTTATCACCAATACCCGCACGTACTTGAGGAGTCGTAAATCCGCCCAAGAAGATACTTTCTACCCCGGGAGCCAATTCATCTACGTAATTATCTATCTTACTCCAGTTGATCCCGATATTCCAATCTACATTCTTCAAACGGATTGGATTGATATTCACCGTTAACTCATGAGCGTTCGTGTGAATCTTTCCTCCATTTGTCATAAAACTGCTTGATCCCGTGGATGATGCTAATGGTACTTCGAAAATTTGATCTTTTACATTTTGGCGAGAGTAAGTGTAATTAATCGATACCAAATTGTTGAAGAAACTAATATCCGCTCCTAGTTCATAAGAACGAGTATTTTGAGGTTTCAAATTGGGGTCATACACGATCCCATATTCTGTGAAAGCATTTTGACTATCGATAGGATACATCAAAGGTGTCCCGCTATAAAATCCTCCACCAAAAGAAGGAGTCGTATAGTAGTTCTGATAGTATTTCCCGGCTTGTCCAACCTCAGCGTACGAAGCACGGATTTTCGCGTAATTTACGATTTCGTTCTTTAAAGGTTCTAATTCTGTCAATATCCAGCCTACCGATACGGAAGGGTAGAAAAATGAGCGGTTGCCTGCCGGCATTGTAGATACATAGTCATTACGGCCCGTAACATTTAAATATAACATATTCTTATACGAAGCAGAAAGACTGCCAAAGAAACCTACTGTACGTTGGCTGCTCTGTTTTTCTTCATTATCTTTAGTTACGGTGTTATTGATGTGATTCCATCCCGGGAAATTATATGTACCACCATATTGCCAGTAATATTTATTATTGTCTTGTACGATCTCATTACCCAGTAAGGCATCAAAGTCCCAAGCTTCGGAGATCTTCCATGCGTAAGTCGCGGTTAATAGAGAGTTGAACGTCGTTGTTGTCCATCCCGAGTTTTCTATCTGTCCTTTTCCGTTCGCATGTCCATATCCCCAAATATCTTGATAATGGGTAGTATAAGCATCTACACCCATTTGATATTTTACATCTAACTTATGATTTTCGGTATTGAATTTTGTACCGAAGTTTACATATGCGTTACCAAAGAAACGATTGGTCTTTTCTGTAAATTCATTGTTGTTGACAGACCAATAGGCAGCGTCGAATCCCCCTGTACCGCGATACGTATTTTGTTGGTATAAATTATTGGCATAATGGGATGGTATACCTGCTAAATCATAATGAGCGGGTGCGGGATATACGGTCGCCACGATACCGTCATTAGCTCCGGTAGATTTTTGGATTTTTGAATTCACGAAGTTTCCGGAAAAACCGGTAGTCCAATGCTCTTCCAATCGGGATTCCGCTGTTAATTTTACATTGTAACGATCCATACCTGTAGTAGGGACTATACCATCTTGGGTAGTACTACCCAAAGAAAAGGAATAAGAGCCTCTATCCAATGCTTGTGCGACATTTAATGAATTGTTCCAAGTCGTACCTAAATCAAAGAACTCTCCTATATTATCATAAATTTGTGGAGTAGTCCATGGATCCATTCCTGCATTGGCACGTTGAGGAACGTAATACATACCTTCATGTTTGCCCGATTGCTTGGTGTATGTATTATCTGTATTTCCTCCGTAGGTAGGATCATTGGGTAATTCTGAGATTTTAGGTCCCCAGCTAGTTGAAGCGTTAGGATTGAATTTACCGTTACTACCTTGAGCGTATATATTCTGAAGATGAGGTTTTCTGGAAATCTTGTCAAAACTCAAGTTAGAAGAAAATGATACTTGTGGTTTCCCTTTTTTTGCCCCTTTACCACTTTTTGTTGTAATAACGATTACACCATTAGAGGCACGGATACCATACAAGGCGGAAGCTGCTTGTCCTTTCAGGATGTTAATGCTCTCGATATCGTTAGGATCGATATCGACTGCTCGGTTCGCATAATCTGCTCCGCTAACGCTATCGTAAGTACTCATGTCTGCGGCAGAAGAAATAGGCATGCCATCTACAACATATAGAGGAGAGTTATCCCCTGTAAATGAACGGGCTCCACGAATCGTTATCTGAGAAGAAGCACCGGGCATACCGCTAGATGGTTTAATCTCTAATCCGGAGACTTTTCCTTGTAAGGCTCCCGATAGGCTGGAGTTTGCCGCTTGCGTTAACTCATCAGATTTTACATCTTGTACCGCATAACCTAAAGCTTTTTTCTCTTTGGAGATACCCATGGCTGTAATAACGACTTCACTTAGGTTCTGTGCCCCTGATTGTAGCTCCACTTTCATTACAGGCTCGATAGGAACTTCTTTCGCCACCATTCCCACATAAGAGAATACCAGAGTCTTCGCGGAACCTATGAATAATAGGTTATTTTTTATTATTACTTAGTTTTCGCGGAACCTTGTTATAATCTGAAAATCATGATGTACGCAGGAATCGTTCGCTGTTATTTTATGTATATTTTTATCTCTCAAAGTGTTAAATATGTAATTCTTTATACTTGATGTAAGCCGTAATCTCTTGTGTATATATTATAATATTTAAATTAGGGGCTAAAAAAGTCTCCAAATTTTCTACCCGTTTATCTTTTCTTGTTATTTTATTGAATTTTTTTAATTGTTTACTTGTTATAATAAAATTATTGTTATATTTGCATTTGTCCGAACCTTAATTTTCATGTTGCTAAAAATCTATTGCGAATTAATAATATGTAAGTAAAACAAAAAAAGAGTGTGTCTATGAAAAAGTTGACTTATCTTTTACTTTGCCTAGTTTTAGGCATTGGATTGGCCACAGCTCAGACGAGGAAAGTAACAGGAACTGTTATTTCCGCCGAAGACAGTGAACCGATTATTGGTGCGTCTGTAATAGTCAAAGGTACTACTACAGGAACAGTAACGGATTTTGATGGTGCGTTCAGTTTGGATGTACCAAGTTCCGCGAAGACTCTGGTAATTTCTTATGTGGGTATGATTGCTCGTGAGGTTCCGGTACAAGATGTGTTGAGGGTAGTCCTTCAGTCTGGTACCCAGAATCTTGAGGAGGTTGTCGTAACTGCGATTGGTATGAAAAAGCAGGAAAAGGCGTTGGGCTATGCAGCCTCTACTGTGAAGAGTGAAGATTTGAATGCCGCTAAGTCTGGATCAGTGATGTCAGGCTTGACTGGTAAGGTTGCGGGTTTGAATATTACTAGCGGTGGTGCTACAGGCTCTTCTCAGAAAGTAATCGTGCGTGGTATCAGTTCTTTCAGTGCTAATCAACCTTTGTATGTGGTGGATGGTGTGCCTATTATGAATGATTTCCAAGGTGAGGATTCTTTCTCTAACTCCGTGGATTTTGGTAACCAAGCTAATGACATTAACCCAGAGGATGTTGAGTCTGTAACAGTCTTGAAGGGGGCTTCCGCTACTGCCCTTTATGGTAGCCGGGCTGCTAATGGTGTTATCATGGTGACAACAAAACGGGCTGGGGCTGAGAAGCTTTCTGTTACGTACGATGGTTCATTTATGGGATCTAGCGTATTGCGTGTTCCTCAAACACAAGATCGTTTCGGACAAGGATGGGGATCTTTCGGACCTATGGAGAATGGTTCTTGGGGACCGGTTTTGGATGGTCGTGATCATATCTGGGGACCTTACTCAGACGGCTCAGAAGGTTTATTAACTCCGCTTTCTAAGCCTTTCTCGTATGTAAAGAACAATCTTCGTGATTTTTATGAAACTGGTTTTGAGACGAATAATAACGTCTCGATTCGTATGGGTAATGATAAACTTGGTTTTGTTGCCTCCTATGGTAATGTGAAGTCTGACGGTGTATTACCGGGTGACGCTGATTCATATGCTCGTAATACAATCTCGTTAAGAGGTAATATGAAATATAAACGTTTTTCTGCGGAATTAAACTTGAACTATGTCCGTAAAGATATCACACAAGCTGCTGCTGGCCAAGGAGATGATGGTGCAACGATGTTTTCTGAAATTTTGCAACATGCCGTGGATGTAGATATTAGCTCAATGAAAGATTATACGAATCCTTATTTTAATACGGATAACTTCTATACAGCTTATGCGGAGAATCCATATTGGGTGTTAGATCATAATCGTAATAAATATCAAGACGACCGTGTCTATGGTAAGATCGAGCTTGCTTTTGAGATTATGAAAGGTTTGAAGGCGGTTGGACGTTTAGGTGGTGACTTTACGAACGCTACTCAAAAGAGATGGAATGAAAAAGTGACTTTCGCTTCAGGGTCTTGGAGTGAATTAGGTGGTAAGAAGCAGCAGCCCGGTACTTATACGGAACGTCGTGACAAGGTGGAGCAAATTGATGCGACCGCTTTCTTAAACGCGGATTATAAAATCGGTGAGGATATCGCTTTGAATGGTATGATTGGATGGAACTTGAATCAACAAACGAGTTCTTATTTGAAATCTTATCTGTATGGTTTGGAGCAACCGGGATGGTTTAACCTAGCGAATGGTGTTGATAAGCCCATGACTACGACTTACTCTGATAGACGCCGTTTGGTTGGTTTGTTCGCTCAAGGTGAGTTTGGTTACAAGAATTTCTGGTTTGTGAATGCTTCTATTCGTAACGACTGGTCATCTACTTTACCTCAAGGAAATAATAGCTTTTTCTATGGTGGCGTGAATACTTCATTGATCATCACGGATATGTTTGAGGATTTGAAATCTGATTATCTGAATTTCTTGAAGGTTCGTGCAGCTTGGGGACAGACTGGTAACGATGCCCCGATTTACCGTACTAGCAGTTATTTTACACCGACTCAAATCAGTTTAGGTTTTGGAGATTTATATTTACCTATTAATAATACATTAGGCTTGACAGAGTATAATCGTTTGCCGAGTATGGATCTTCGTCCGGAGATCACGACAGAATGGGAGTTCGGTTTAACAACGCATCTGTTTAACAATCGCTTGGATATTGATGCTGCTTATTATAATAAGAGTACGAAAGATCAGATAATATCTGCTAGCCTGGCTCCGGAGTCTCGCTATACGTCTATGACCCGCAACGTAGGTAAGATTGCGAATCAAGGTGTCGAGTTGGCAGTGAATGGCATTCCTGTTCGTACGAAAGATTTCGAGTGGGGATTAGGTTTTACTTTCAGTAAGAACTGGAGTGAGGTGAAAGAGTTATGGGATGATGTAACTGAGTATAAATTGACAAGTTCCTATCAAGTGGATTTCGTTGCGGAAGTAGGTCAGCCTTTGGGCGTTTTCAAGGTTCCGGCTTTGGCCACGACCGATGATGGTAAGGTGATCGTTGATAATAACGGTATGCCGACAATTGATGCTAGCAAGAAAGAGATCGTAGGAACGTCTACTCCTAATTTCTTGATGGGCTTTAATACGCATTTCACATGGAAAGGGATTACTTTATCAGCGGTATTAGATTGGCGTAATGGCGGTGAGTTCTATTCATATACCTCTCAATTGCTTACATTTGCCGGAAACTCTACTTATACGGTGTTTAATAATCGTGAACCATTTGTGGTTCCTAATTCCGTGAAAGTCGTAAATGGTCAATACGTAGAGAATGATATACCTATCGTACATTGGGGAGGTGCTTCTAGCGCTGTTAATACCTACTATAATAACGCCTCCAACTACGCTCAGTATAGAAATTGGATTTTACCTAAAGATTACTTGAAATTAAGAGAGATTACACTTTCTTACTCTTTGCCGAAAGCATGGTTGAAACAAACCCCATTCTCTATGGTTCAAGTTAGTTTGATCGGACGTAATTTATTTATGTGGACCCCGAAAAAGAACAACTACGTAGATCCGGAAGGTACGAATTATGGTAATGACATCTTGTCTGAAATTGGTGAATTTGGTGCGGCTCCGACAAACCGTACGTTTGGTGGTGGTATTAAAGTCGTATTATAATAAGTAACTTTAAAAAGTAAAGATAGTATGAAAAGAAACAATTTAATATATACAGGACTGGTTAGCTGCTTGTTGATGGCGACTACAGCTTGTTCCGATTATTTGGATATTAACCAGAATCCGGAATATCCAACGGAAGCCTCTTCTTCTACTTTGCTTCCTTCTGGTATCGCAGGAGTAGCAAGTATTGTAGGTGGTACTTACGAATTATATGGTAGCATGTGGTCTCAGCAATGTACGCAGGGACATACATCCAACCAGTATAATACATTGGTTAACTATACGATAACTAACGCATCCGATTCTCGTTTGTGGTCTATACCTTATTCAATAGCACTGCCAGACTTGGATTTGGTTATCAAAAGCTCTGAATCGGCTCAAGAATGGAATTATTGGGTAATGGGTAAGACTATGACTGCCTTTATGTATCATATCCTAGTGGACTCTTATGGCTCTATTCCTTTTACAGAAGCTATCCTTGGAAATGAGAATACTACACCAAAGTATGATGACAGTAAGACTGTGGTTTATCCGGGATTATTAGCGATGTTGGATGAGATTATCGCTAAAAAGGCGGAGGCTACCGCAGGTGGTTTGCCTTCGGTTACAAAACAAGACTTGGTGTTCGCTGGTGACGTGAATAAGTGGATTCAATTTGCGAAGAGTTTAAAGCTAAAATTGTTGATGCGTGATTTCGATACGAATAAAGCTGCTATCAAGGCATTGCTCGACGAAGGAGATTTGCTGAGTGTAGACGCTAAGATGGACTGTTTTCAAGATTTGGAAAATAAATCAAATCCATTGTATGAGAATGACCGTCGTAAATTGAATTCAACTGTAAATATTCGTGCGTGCGCTACGGTTTGCGATTATTTGAAAAAATATGAGGATCCTCGTTTAAATGATTTTTATTCACCTAATACGGATGGCTCCGGCGAGACAACTGCTTTGAAGTATGGTGACCGCCCAAACTCGGTAGCGGTAACAACTCGTATGATCTCTGTGGCTAAGCTAGGTCCTACGGATCCTGTTTATTTTATGTCTGCTGCTGAGGTAGCGTTCCTGCAAGCGGAAGCTTACGCTCGTTTGAATGATGTGGCTAAAGCGAAAGTGGCTTATGAGCAAGGTGTGAATTATGCGTTTGAACGTTGGGGGTATTCTGCTGCCGAGTTTATTTCGGAAGGTGCTCCTTATGCTTTCGATAGTACGGACCAAAATTCAATGCTTACCTCTATTTTGACCCAGAAGTGGATCGCTTCCACTCGTTGTCAAGCATGGGACGCATGGTTTGATATCAATCGTACTGGTATTCCTGTTTTAGGGACAAAGCATGTGGATGAGGAAGGATATATTTGGGGGCAGTTGACTCCTTGCATTGGTTCTGCGTTGGCTCCGGGTGAATATCCTCGTCGTTTATTGTATCCGAAGTCATCTTCAGACTATAACCCTAATACTCCGGCGGTAGTTCCGTTAGCGGAAAAACAATGGTGGCATAAATAAATGGGTGTTATAAATGTATATTAATCAGAAAAGCTTTTTGAATATGAAACAGATAAATAAATTACTGGTTATCTTATTGGCGTTGGTCACCTTTTCTTCTTGTGAGACCTATGGTGATTACGAGATAGAATACACGGCCATTTATCCTTTATGTGGCGAATGGGTAGTTAATGTTACAGGTGAGGATGGTGGTGTCTTGGCGGAAGGTGTGACCTGCAATACTTACAATACAACTGATGATGCCACGGATAAGATGTGGATAAAAATGAGTGTTGCCACAAACGACTGGGGAGTACGTGGCAAGATTCATTGCGATGTAGCTTCTAAATCTTTTGATGGGGATGGTATCGCTAATCTGCTCCATGCGGATGATGGTATAAATTCTACTGTAACCTTCAATATCTCTGGTAAAGTAATTGTGGATGGTTATACTACTCAAGCCAATACAAAAGTGGATGCCATTGAATTTACCTTGACTCAAAATGGAAAGTCGATGACGGTTAAAGGATTCCGTAAAACAGGTTGGGAAGGTGAAGATTATTGATATGATTTAATATCTTGAAAAGTAGGAGAGGCCTGCCATGTATTTGGCAGGCCCTTTTTATTTACTTTGATATATGGTTTTTTATTAGTTGGTAATCCGTGATAACAAACTTTTAGTTTGTAGATTGTGCTACAAAGAACTTATTATTGTTCCTTCGTGTTTACAATCAGATAATATATAAATGTATCATGGAAAAAGTAATTTACAACTTAGTGTTTAATCGAAAAAAGCAATTGAATGCGGAAGGAAAAGCTTTGATTCAAGTAGAGGCCTATTTGAATAGGCAAAAGAGGTATTTTTCAACGAAGGTTTATGTGAAACCTTGTCAATGGGACAACAAGAGACGTTCCATAAAGAATCATCCGAATATGGATGCGTTAAACCTGTATCTTCAGAACTATGTTATGGAGTTGGAGAGAGATGAGCTGGAGAAGAGACAAGCGAATAACGGTTTTTCGTTGAAGGATCTGCGTGAGGAGACCTCTTCGATATCTACGTCTTCCTCTTTTCTTGTTTTCATGCGTGAGGAGATTTTACATAGTAATTTAAAAGAATCGACATTAAAAAACCATTTGTCCACTTTGCATGTTCTATCCTTATATAAGAAGGACGTTCTGTTTAAGGATATTAATTTCAATTTCTTATGCGATTTTGAATATTTTTTATTGAAGCAGGAGTATCATCGAAATACGATCGCTAAACATATGAAGCATTTGAAACGATATATCAACTTGGCGATTAATAAGGAGTTGTTCGAGTTGCACAAATATCCGTTTCGGAAATATAAGATTAAATATCAAGAGAGCAAGCGTACTCATTTAACGCCTGAGGAGTTAGGTCGTTTGGAAAACTTAAAGCTGGATGGGCAGCGTACATTGCGCCGGTGTCTGGATATGTTTTTATTTAGTTGCTACACGGGATTACGTTTCTCAGACATAGTAAGTATAACGAAAGAGAACTTTTTGATTATTGATGATAAGGTTTGGCTGGTTTATTCATCGGTGAAGACAGATGTGAGTGTCCGTTTGCCGCTATTCCTCTTGTTCGAGGGTAAATCTTTACCTATCTATGAGCGATATAAGAATGCGCCGAGAACCCTGTTTGGTGTTCCCTTATCCTCTAATTCAAACGTGAATAAGCAATTACGCCGAATCAGCCAATTGGCAAGTATTGATAAGAAGGTATCTTTTCATACGGCTCGGCATACAAATGCTACCTTATTATTATATAATGGAGCGAATATAACTACGGTACAAAAGTTGTTAGGGCATAAAAGTGTTCGTACTACCGAGATATATAGTAATATCATGGATATGACAATTGTCCGTGATCTTGAGAAGATTGAGACACGATTGAAGTTCGGCTAGAATGTGGATTTATAAGAAAGGAGAAAAATATCATTAAGATATTCTTCCCCTTTTTTGAATGTTGTCACTCGTTATGCTTTTATATCTTGATTAGCGAGTTCCGCCAGCCCACCATACGTTTTCGGTAAACACATACTGACCATCACCATAAGCAGCTTGTATATTAGGATTAGTCGTAGTATCATCATTACCATACGGACATCTTAACGGGAACTTACCCGGATTTTGCAAGCCATAAATATCCTCACCCAAGCTCTTCAAACGACGTACGTCATTATAGCACTCGGTAGACTCTCCATCCGCGTTCCAGAAAGAAATATATTTCTGAATCATCGTCTCTTTCAAAGGATTAGCATCGAATAAGGGAGCGACATTCTCATCAAAGTAAGAAGCGGCCTCCTCCGGTGTCACCTCGTTTGTTACATTCAAGAAACCTCCCCAATAATCAGAAGCGAGGGCAGACTTGATATTAACCTCCATATTAGCCATACCTGCGACAACAGCCTCTTTCAACACTGCTTTTGCCTCATCCTTACGATTTAAACGACACAAAGCCTCTGCCTTTAAGAACAATACCTCATGATAACTTAAGATGTGAGTCGGAGCGGTTTGAGCTGCACAGAACATGGAAACAGTATATTCTAACTGACTTTGCACTAAATCACCATTATGAGCAAGATTCAATAATGGATCATCCTTAGAAGCAATCATCGTTTGGCTGTTAGCCTCCACATAGCAACGTCTGATACGCGGATCATTACGCTCATTCAATTTATCAAACATACTTCGGCTGGCTACCTCACCTAAACGAGAATAGAATACTCCGAAAAATGGGTTGATATTAACACCCACACCATACATAGCATAGCTACATTGCTCGGCTGCCGAGGTGTACGACTTGGAAATATAATCCAACACCTTTTCCATATCGCCCTTAACATCAGCGCTACGTCCCATCAAGCGCATCGTATAACGAGCCTTCAAGCCATAAGCTGTCTTTAGCCAAGCCGAAGCGTCACCTTTATAAATCAAATCTTGATTAGACAGGCTCGTCAGATCTGATTTCTGAAGATCTTCAATTGCGGCATCCACATAGGCCATGATATCCTTATAAATCTCCTCTTGTTTATCGATAGCGGGAGTCATAGATACTGTATAGTCACAAGCCTCTTTCCAAGGTGTATCACCATACATATCTGTCAAGATCGCCAAATTGTAAGCCACGAAAAGTTCCGCAATGCCTTTTGTTATGAAGTTCTGCTCTTCTTCTGCGACTTTGACAGAGATCAAAGCATCTTTCAGTGTCGAATAGGTTCCCCCCCATGAGTTATTAAAGGTAGAAGCCGATGTACAAGAAGAACGGGTTTCCGCATAGTAGAATTGATTATGCGAACCTGTCTCATGTTCCACATACATACCACCATATAAATTGAAATCGCCGCTAACCACGCTAAACGCAGTCGAAGTCATGACATCCGTAAGGATCATCTTTGCGGGAACTGCTGTGGTATGATTATGATCTTTGTTGATCTCATCCATCTTATCCTCAGAGCAAGAGACCAAGGCTGCGGTGAAAACAACTCCCGTCAATAATTTTTTTGAGATATTTTGAAGTTTCATCTTTTGTTTCCTTTATTAGAATTTCACATTTAAACCGAAGCCATAGCTCGAAGCACCCGGCATAGAAAAGCGCTCGAAGCCACCGCCCATATTATTATTACCTTGAGAAGCCTCAGGATCCAAACCTTTCAACTCAGACCAAAGAATGATATTTCTGGCAAAAACATTTAAGTTCACGTTGATTCCATTCTTATCCCATACCGGATAACTAACGGACAACTCACGTAGTTTCAAGAAACCACTGTCATAGATACCAGCTTCGGAAATAAGCGTCATGCGGTCATAATATGATAAAGCGTCTTCGCCTTTGATATCTATGTCATTAGCTACATAGGAACCATCTTCCAACTGCTTTACAGCCGGATGACTAAAACGGAAAGTCTCGGCCGTACGACTTTCAACAGACTCCATACTTGTACCATAATAGTTCAACGTGTTCAATGTACCGCTATACATCTGTCCACCACATTTCCAATCGAACGTAGCGCCGATACGGAATTTGTAAATCTCAAAATTAGTATTAAAACCCAAGAGGAAATCCGGGGAAACCTTACCGATCACACCCTCACTACCGATCTGAGGGTGTGATCGGTAAGGTTTCTCCTGATTTCCGTTTGGGTTTCAATACGAATATCGAGTTGTATAAATTCCGTTTGGCTGCTGTATTTGACTGGAAGCAAGGTGGACAAATGTATAGTGGTACGGCTGGTGAGACGAACTTCTACGGTACAAGTAAGTTATCTGGAGAGGTTCGTAAGAGTGATAAATATCATTTTGACTATGCTGCTGTTGAACAGAAGGGCGTAGATGCGGATGGTAAACCTATCTATGTTCCCTATACGGGTGGAGTGAAAGGATCAGATGCAGAGGAGTATTTCAAAAGCGTGAGGGGCATTGACGAAGCCTATGTCTATGACAACTCGTTCTTGAAATTGCGTGAACTTTCATTGTCATATCCTGTATATAAGAAAGATAACTTGAATGTAAACGTGAATGTTTTCGCCCGTAATATCATTGTATGGTCTGAGATAAAAGGCTTCGATCCGGAGGCTACTCAAGGAAATAACAATATGGCTGGCGCTTTCGAGCGTTTCTCCTTACCGGGTACATCTAGCTACGGTTTTGGTGTCAACGTAAATTTCTAATTTATAAAGAAGACAGATATATATGAATACAATAATAAAATCATTTAAAGGGTTGGCTGTTATGTCGGCCGTATCCTTGGCATTGGCTGGATGTTCCGAGGATGTAATGGATCGGATTAACCAAGATACGAGCCATACAAATAGCGTGGATGGCAAATTTATCTTGGCCGACTTGATTACTTCTACTGCATTTTCCAACGTTAGCGGAGACTTCAATACCTATTCATCTTCCTACGTGGAATATGAAGTGGGTATCGAAAACCAGTTATATAACGCGGAAATTCGTTTGAATGAGCCTTCTGCCTCTTCTACGTTTGAGAATACGTGGGGAAATGTTTATACAAGCTTGAAGAACGCTCGTGTTATTATCGGTCAATGTCAAGAAGGTAAGCGTGATGAGGGAAATTTAGTGACGAGAGGTATCGCTGAGGTCATGGAAGCTTACAATGGCGCTCTATTGGCGGATATATTTGGAGATACACCTTATAGTGAAGCTTCTTTATTGGATGAGAATGGCTCACCGGTGAATATGAATCCTAAAATAGATAAGCAAGAGGAGATTTATGTCTCTATAATAGCCTCCTTGGACAAGGCGATCGAGGATTTGAATCAGTCTGATCGTTCACCGGTTGGTACGTATGATTATTTGTATAATGGAGATGCCGAGAAATGGATTAAATTCGCTTATGGTTTGAAGGCTCGTTATACGATGCGTCTGATCAATCGTTCCACGGATAAGCAAGCTGATTTGAATAAGGTTTTGGACTATGTATCAAAATCTTTTACTTCTGCGGATGACGAGGCTGCATACGCTGTCTATGATGCGAATAATATCAACCCATTCTTTGGTTACTTCGATTCTCGCGCTGGTTTTGCCAATAGCCAGAGCTTGACGGACAAGTTGATTGAGCGTAAAGATCCTCGATTGGAAAGAGTGATGCTTTCTCCTACTACGGCTGACAAGAAACGCATACAGGTTACAGGCTCTGCTGATAAGAACTTAGTTCCGGCCCCGAATGGTACTCCTGAGCAGAATATGCAGAAATATGGTGTTTCCGCCTTTGTATATTCAAACACGGCTCCTACGATGTTGATGAGTTATCATGAGTTGAAATTCTTGCAAGCTGAGGCGTTATGTCGCTTAAACCGTACGTCTGACGCCGAGAAAGCGTTGAAAGAGGCGGTAGCTGCCGGAATCGCAAATGCTGAAAGAAGTGTCTCTTCTGCTATCACTTATATGGGTAGCAAAATGGTCGTGAATTCAGAAAAAATGACAGAGGAGACGGCCAATACATATTTCGATAACCAAGTTAAACCGCTGTTTGCTGTAAATCCTTTGAAAGAGACCATGATCCAGAAATATCTGGCTTTGTGGGGAGCATCGGGAGAGGCTACCGAGACTTTTAATGATATCCGTAGAATGAAAGGATTAGGAGAGAATTTCGTGACATTGGCGAATACGAAAAAATTCCCTCTTCGTATGCCTTATGGTAATAGTGACGTGGTATCAAATCCGGAAGTAAAAGCCGCTTATGGCGACGGTCAATACGTATATTCAGAGCCTGTATGGTGGGCTGGCGGAACTCGCTAATCTAACATATATAATATAATGTATAGGGTGCCTCTCCGATTATGGAGGGGCATCTTTTTTTGTTATATATCTTACATGTTTTGATAGCTTCCCTTATCCCATTTCCTTGGAAGGCTTATTGGTTTTATACGGAAGTATAGATCATCTAACAATTGGTGCATGATCATCTAACAGCCGTTGCATGATCATGTAACGACTGTTGGACGATCATGCACCAGCTGATAGATATTTAATGCTTCAAGAAAAAAGGTATAATGTGTTAAGAAGATATCGCTAAAAGTACGGGATAAAAAGGATAGGGAACTAAGGGAATGTTAAATTTTTATTGTCATAATGTTAGTATATTATATGGGTAAAAGTGTGTTTGTGATGATTACTCTTTCATTATGTCACTATTTCCTGTTGTTTAACATTCTTTTTATACGATAAATTTCTTGACTTATCCTTTGAAAAGTAAATAAAATGTCCGACTTTTGCTTCCATGATGAGTCAACCATTAGCAGAGAGATTACGTCCGAAGACGTTGGATGATTATATCGGACAGAAGCACCTGGTAGGCCAGGGAGCCGTGTTGAGGAAGATGATTGATGCGGGACGGGTTCCCTCTTTTATATTGTGGGGGCCGCCGGGAGTAGGGAAGACTACCTTAGCGCAGATCATAGCGAATAAGTTGGATGCGCCTTTTTATACGTTAAGCGCAATCAGTTCGGGAGTGAAGGACGTGCGGGAGGTGATAGAGAAGGCCAAGAGCAACCGCTTCTTCAATACGGTATCGCCGATATTGTTTATTGATGAGATACACCGGTTCAGTAAGTCGCAGCAAGACTCATTGCTGAACGCCGTAGAGACGGGCGTGGTGACGCTGATTGGGGCAACCACGGAGAATCCCTCGTTCGAGGTAATCCGTCCTTTGTTATCCCGTTGTCAGGTGTACGTGTTGAAATCGCTGGACAAGAATGACTTGCTGACGCTATTGCATAAGGCGATCGCCGAGGATGTCGTTCTGAAGGATAAAAACATAAGGCTGACGGAAACGGATGCCATGTTACGTTACTCGGGAGGAGACGCCCGGAAGTTGCTGAATATTCTGGAACTGGTGGTGTCTGCCGAGGAGAGTGACGATATTGAGATTCTGGATGAGAAGGTAGTGGAGAGGTTGCAGGAGAACCCTGCGGCGTATGATAAGGGAGGGGAGATGCATTACGATATAATTTCCGCTTTTATCAAGTCGATCCGGGGTAGCGATCCCGATGGCGCCATTTACTGGCTCGCCCGTATGGTGGCTGGGGGAGAAGACCCTGAGTTTATCGCACGGCGGTTGGTGATCTCCGCTTCTGAGGATATCGGATTGGCGAATCCGAATGCGCTTTTGCTGGCGAACGCATGTTTCGATGCCTTGAAGAAGATCGGCTGGCCGGAGGGCCGGATCATCCTGGCCGAGACGACCGTTTATCTGGCTTGCAGCCCGAAAAGTAATTCGGCCTATATGGCGATCAACGACGCTTTGGCACTTGTTAACCGGACTGGGAATTTACCCGTACCGCTTCATCTACGCAATGCGCCTACCAAATTAATGGCTGAACTGGAGTATGGCAAGGAATATAAATATGCGCACGACTACGAAAATCATTTTGTAAAGCAGGAGTATCTTCCGAAGGAAATTTTGGGCGAACGTTTGTGGAAAGGACAGGAAAATCCGGCCGAGCACAAACTAATTGAGCAAATGAGGCGCCTTTGGGGAGATCGTTTTTAATTGACATATTCTGATTGTAAATTAAAAAATGCTCGAAAAGTGTCGGCAAATGAGAAAAAATAGTTACATTAGCCGCCTGTTTTTGAAAAAATAGTTACTTTATTTATAATAACATTCTAAAAAGACATTGGTATGAAGAAGCACAATTTTTATGCAGGTCCTTCTATCTTGAGCGAGTATACAATTAAGAATACAGCCGCTGCGGTAGAAAATTTTGCGGGTATGGGGTTATCACTTCTTGAGATCTCTCATAGAAGTAAGGAGTTTGTAGCCGTAAACGACGAGGCACGTGCGTTGATCAAGGAATTACTGGATGTTCCGACAGGCTATGAGGTTGTATTCATGGGCGGTGGCGCCAGCATGCAGTTCTGTATGGTTCCTTACAATCTGTTGAATAAGAAAGCCTCTTATTTGGATACCGGCACATGGGCTTCGAACGCTATCAAGGAAGCTAAGTTGTTTGGGGAGGTAGATGTTGTCGCTTCTTCCAAAGACAAGAACTATACTTACATCCCGAAGGGTTATGCTATCGCTGATGACTCGGATTATTTCCATTTTACTTCTAATAATACGATTTACGGAACAGAGATGCGTAAGGATCCGGATGTGAAGCAACGTTTGGTTTGCGATATGTCTTCCGATATTTTCTCTCGTCCGATCGATATTTCCAAATATGATATTATCTATGCGGGTGCTCAAAAGAACTTGGCTCCTGCCGGCGTGACTTTGGCTATCGTTCGTGTGGACGCTTTAGGGCATGTAGACCGTCCGATCCCGACCATGTTGAACTACGCTACCCATATTAAAAAGGATTCCATGTTCAATACACCTCCTGTATTGCCTATTTACGCGGCTTTACAGACCTTGAAATGGTATAAGGAACAAGGTGGTATCGCCGCTATGGAGAAGAAGGATCTTGAGAACGCGGCGATCTTATACGATGAGATCGATCGCAATAAGTTGTTCCGTGGTACGGTAGCGGAGGAAGATCGTTCGATCATGAATGTTTGTTTCGTGATGAATGATGAGTATAAGGAGTTGGAGGACGAGTTCAGTAAATATGCTACTGCCGCTGGTATGGTAGGTATCAAGGGACACCGTTCTGTAGGTGGTTTCCGTGCCTCTCTTTATAACGCGATGCCGAAGAGCAGCGTGGAGGCTTTGGTAGCTTGCATGAAAGAGTTCGAGAAACAACATTAATCAAGGAGGATTCAGACATGGCAAAGATATTAGTTGCTACAGAGAAACCTTTCGCCGCTGTCGCTGTGAAAGGCATCCGGGAGGTAGTGGAAGGCGCTGGCATGGAACTGGCTCTTTTGGAGAAATATACAGAGAAGGCGCAATTGCTGGATGCGGTTAAGGATGCCGATGCCGTGATTATCCGTAGCGATAAGGTGGACGCTGAGGTATTGGATGCCGCTAAGAACCTGAAGATCGTGGTTCGTGCCGGTGCGGGGTATGATAACGTGGACTTGGATGCGGCTACTGCCCATAAGGTATGCGTGATGAATACGCCGGGACAAAACTCTAACGCTGTCGCCGAATTGGTATTCGGTATGTTGGTGTATGGGGTTCGTAATTTCTATAACGGAACTTCCGGAACAGAGTTGAAAGGAAAGAAATTGGGTATCTTGGCTTATGGAAACGTGGGCCGTAACGTGGCTCGTATCGCTAAAGGCTTCGGTATGGAGGTTTACGCTTACGACGCGTTCTGTCCGGCTTCCGTGATTGAGGCCGATGGTGTGAAGGCTGTAGTTTCTACAGCCGATTTGTTTAAGGCTTGCCAAATCGTCTCTTTGCATATTCCGGCTACGGCCGAGACGAAGGGTTCTATCAATTTCGAGTTGATGAATTCCATGCCGAAGGGAGCTATCGTAGTGAATACGGCTCGTAAGGAGGTGATGGATGAGGCTGGACTCGCTAAGATGTTGGAAGAGCGTCCGGACTTCAAGTACTTGACAGATATTATGCCCGCTATCCATGCGGAATTGGCCGAGAAATATGCCGGTCGTTATTTCAGCACCCCGAAAAAGATGGGTGCCCAGACCGCCGAGGCTAATATCAACGCTGGTATCGCCGCCGCCAAGCAGATCGTTGATTTCTTGGTGAATGGCAATGAAAAGTATCGGGTTAATAAATAAGAATATCCGGTTGTAGAGACGGGGCACGCCCCGTCTCTACATTGATACATAAACCAATTAGATTTAATTACCATGGCAAAAATAAAACCTTTCAAGGGAGTTCGTCCGCCAAAAGAATTTATAGAGGAGGTGGCTTCCCGTCCCTATGACGTATTGAACTCGCAAGAAGCTCGTGTGGAAGCGGAAGGAAACGAGAAATCCCTTTACCATATCATTAAACCGGAAATCGATTTCCCAGAAGGGACGGATGAGCATGATCCGGCTGTTTACCTGAAGGCCGCCGCCAATTTCAATAATTTTCAGGAAAAAGGTTGGTTGGTTCAGGATCAGAAAGAATGCTATTATGTTTATGCCCAAACCATGAATGGCAAGACTCAATATGGGTTGGTAGTCGGGGCTTATGTTCCCGATTATATGAATGGCACGATCAAGAAACATGAGCTGACCCGCCGTGACAAGGAGGAGGATCGCATGAAACACGTACGTGTCAACAACGCTAATATCGAGCCGGTATTCTTCGCTTATCCCGACAACTCAGAGTTAGACGCTATCGTTATGAAATATACGGCTCGTGAGCCCGAATATAATTTCGTGGCGAAATTAGACGGTTTCGGCCATACGTTCTGGATTATCGATGAGGATAAGGATATCGCTCGCATCACGGAGTTATTCGGGGAGATGCCTGCGTTGTATATTGCCGACGGACATCATCGTTCCGCCGCCGCTGCTTTGGTAGGAGCCGAGAAGGCCAAGCAAAACCCGGGTCATAAGGGAGACGAGGAGTATAACTATTTCATGGCTGTTTGCTTCCCGGCCAACCAATTGACCATTATCGATTACAACCGTGTGGTAAAAGACTTGAACGGCTTGACCGAGGAACAATTCGTTGAGAGATTAACGAAAAACTTCGTGGTAGAGGAGAAGGGCTCTGCTATTTACAAACCGGGTGCCTTGCACAATTTCTCCCTGTATTTAGGAGGGAAATGGTATTCTTTGACCGCTAAGCCCGGTACGTACGATGATAATGACCCGATAGGCGTATTGGATGTCACGATCTCTTCGAACTTGATTCTGGATGAGATTTTAGGTATTAAGGATTTACGTTCGGACAAGCGAATCGATTTCGTGGGAGGTATCCGTGGCCTGGGTGAATTGAAACGCCGTGTGGATAGCGGTGAGATGAAGGTTGCCTTGGCTTTGTATCCCGTTACGATGAAGCAATTGATGGATATCGCCGATACGGGTAATATCATGCCGCCGAAGACGACGTGGTTCGAACCGAAGCTTCGCTCCGGTTTGGTGATCCATAAATTGGATTAAGTCTTATATACATAAATATAGCTTTGGATTGGGGGCTGTCCAAAAAGTCGGATAGCCCCTTTTGCTATTGTTTATTTCGGTAAAAA